>Ga0105046_10002138_pt1 | contig 31061 bp, 32 predicted proteins | sample MAT03_FD_78385 | JGI IMG/M metagenome (GOLD analysis project Ga0105046, IMG submission 78385) | Freshwater microbial communities from Lake Fryxell liftoff mats and glacier meltwater in Antarctica - MAT-03 (megahit assembly) | ecosystem: Environmental > Aquatic > Freshwater > Ice > Liftoff...
CGACGATCTCTCAGGCGACGATCTCTCAGGCGACGATCTCTCAACTGAGGCGATTCAAGCGCGCATTAGTAGCGGGGAACGGGTGCTGATCGCTGACGGCGCATTACCTGAAAAACAGGCTGGAACACGGGCGATCGCCGCTGGTAGCACCCACCAAGCCGTTAATAATTTAGAAAATGCGCTGCGAGTCAACCCCAACGACCCGGAGGCGTTGATTTACTTAAACAATGCGCGACTGGCTGACCAAAAAACCTATACCATAGCCGTTTCTGTACCCTTGAGCCACGACCTCAATAGTGCTCTAGAGGTATTACGGGGGGTCGCCCAAACCCAAAACGAGATTAACCAATCGGGTGGCATTGGCGGCATTCCTCTGCGGGTGCTAATTGCCGACGACGCAAACCGTCCAGCCTTGGCACGGGCGATCGCCCAAAGCCTGGTCAACGATCCACATGTGTTGGGCATTGTGGGGCACTGTAGCAGCGAGGCCGCTCTGGCGGCGGCACCCATTTACGAACAGAACGGACTAGTCGCCATTTCACCCATCAGTACCTCCGTCGATTTGTCAAATGCAGGTGCTTACATTTTTCGCACCGTACCCAGCAATTTTGTTGCCGCACGGGCGCTGGCCGAGCAAATGCTCAATCAACTGCATCAACAAAGAGCGGCGGTGTTGTTTGACTCGCAAAACCGCGATAGCCAATCCCTTAAAGCAGAGTTTGTGACGGCACTATCGCTGGGCGGTGGTCAAGTGCTACGCGAGATTGACCTGGCAAAACCGGGTTTTAGCGCCCTAGACAGCATAAACCAAGCAGCCCAGCAGGGAGCTACCACTCTGGTGCTATTGCCCAGTGCCGACGAACTCGATCGCGCTTTGCAGGTCGTTCAGGTCAATGGAGGCCGGTTCAGTCTGCTGGCTAGCGGCGAAGTGTATTCCCCAAAGACGCTCGAAATTGGTGGATCTGAAGCTGTCGGCATAATTGCAGCCGTGCCGTGGCACATTTTATCTGATCCGCAATCGAGCTTTGGAGAGCGATCGCGTCAACTGTGGCAGGGTGACGTGAATTGGCGCACTGCCACGGCCTACGATGCTGCCCAAGCTCTGGTCACGGCCTTGGCTGTCGGCTCCACCCGTCTGGGAATACAACAGGCGCTGCGTTCAGACACATTTTATGCGCCTGGTGCAACGGGCACTGTGCGATTTTTACCCTCAGGCGATCGCAATCAAGGGGTTAGCCTTGTGACGATTCAACCGGGCAGTCGGTCGGGCTTTGGCTTCGACTTTGTGCCCACGGGCTTTGGCATATCGCCCACTGAACCCCAACCGCTAGGCGTTGTGCCCAACCTTACACCCGAAATTACACCCAACCTTACACCCAGACTTGTAGCCGATAGCCTCAAGCGTTCCCTTTGAACTCGTTCTCTTTATAGCTGTAGCCAGCGCGGTTAGGACAAGGACATTTTTAGTGGCGCGCAAAGCACGCCACTAAAAATGTCCTAAATAATAAAGTGGCTATGGCTACGGTTATGAAACCCAAAAGACCTCTTGCGTAAATTATTTCCTGGCTGCGCCGGGAAACAATTCACATTCGCGAAAAAGCGTTTATACAAAAAGTCTAAAGATTGCAAGACTCAAAGATTTCCTTCAATCAGAAGATCGTTCTTCAAGCGATGTATCTTCAGGTATAGAGCTGTTGGATTGAGTATATGTCGAAGCAGAATGAGACTCCTGTCCTAATTGTGTCGTTATTGATTACGGCTGCCTTGCTGGGTGCTGGGTTCTGGTTGTTTGGCAAAAGCCTGGGATTAGGCGGTGGTTCCAACCTCCCCATTGGCTCTAACTCTGGCCAATCAGCAGGAAATATTGCTATCCCCGATCGCATTAGTCAGGGGACGCGGTGGATCGTGTCGGGTGACGGGTCAGCCGAACGGCAAGCTGCTGTAGGGGCGATCGCCAGCAAAAACTACCCCCAAGCCGTTGCCGACCTAGAGGCTTCTCTATCTCAGCAGCGCAACGATCCAGAAGGGCTGATTTATCTCAACAATGCCCGCATCGCTGATCAGAAAGCCTACACGATTGCTGTGGCTGTTCCCGTCTATAGCGATGTAAATGGCTCCCTCGAAATTTTGCGGGGTGTAGCGCAAGCGCAAAACGACCTTAACCAGGCAGGGGGCGTTAACGGCGTGCCGCTGCGAGTGGCGATCGCCCGCGACGACAACAACCCCGAAATTGCCCGCCAGCTTGCCACTGCCCTGGCAGACGACAGCAGTATCTTGGGTGTGGTAGGGCATTATGCCAGTGATGTGACACTAGCCGCTGCCCCCGTCTACGAAGCCAACAAACTGGTTACCATTTCACCCGTTAGCACCTCCGTCAAACTGTCTGGATTTGGGCAATACATCTTTCGCTCTGTACCCAGCGACTTTGTGGCGGCGCGATCGCTAGCCGATTACATGGTGAACCGCCAGCAACAGCAATCTGCCGCCGTCTTCTTCAATTCTCAAAGCGGCTATAGCCAATCGATTAAATCAGAATTTGTCAGCGCTCTGTCCCTGGGCGGCGGGCGAGTCGTCAGCGAATTCGATCTATCTAGCGCCACGTTTAGCCCCGAAACGGCTCTAGACCAGGCAATTCAGCAAGGTGCAACTGTGCTTGCAATGCTGCCTAATTCTGGGCAACTAGACCGAGCACTGCAAGTTATTCAAAGTAACCAAGGCCGCTTAAGACTATTGGGCGGGGATGATGTTTACGCCCCCAAGACTCTAGAAGTTGGTAAAACTGCTGCCGTGGGCATGGTACTAGCTGTACCCTGGCACATTTTGGCAAATACCCAAACCCCCTTTGTCACCACGTCGCGCCAGCTTTGGGGCGGTGATGTCAACTGGCGCACTGCCACAGCCTACGATGCGACCCAAGCTTTAATCGAAGCGCTGCGGCGCAATCCGACCCGCGAAGGTATTCAGCAGGCTCTCCGTGCTCCCGACTTTGCCACTCCGGGCGCGTCTAGCACCGTGCAATTTCTACCCTCAGGCGATCGCAACCAGCCCATCCAACTCGTCGAAATCCAACCGGGTAAACGATCCGGCTTCGGCTTCGACTTCTACCCAGTGCAGAAGTAGGACGAGAGTCAGTCTCTGAATAATGCGGGGATGCAGGGGAAAGTCCTCAATTGCGTCGGAGAAATTCCCCGATTGAGTTGGGCAGCCTCCTGATTTAATCTGAAACGCGAGGGCAGAGATAGCCTGTGGAAGTCCTGTGGGAGTATAGAGAAGACTGGTAACTAACCCACGCACCTGCTCGCCCTCCGACCACCAAGCCTCTATGTCTCAAAAAAACGAAACCCCTGTTTTAATTGTGTCGCTGTTGGTCACTGCTCTGTTGCTAGGGCTAGGGTTCTGGTGGTTTACCAAACAGTCAAACCTGGGTGGTACTTTACCCAACTCATCACAAACTAACTCTCCTAATTCCAGCAGCCCTCCTGATTCCAGCAACCCTCCTAATTCCAGCAACCCTCCTACAAATCCCCAAACCGTTTCTCTTGACCAGCGACTAAGCCTGGGCGATCGCCTCCTAATAGCCACCGATGCCTCGCCTCAGAAACAGGCTGCCATACAGGCGATCGCCAGCAAAAACTACGCCCAAGCTGTTACTAACTTAGAAGCCGCGCTGGCTCAAAAACGTAACGATCCAGAAGCCCTGATTTACCTGAATAACGCTCGAATTGGCGATCAAAAAGCCTATAGTATTGCCGTTGCCGTGCCCACAGCTACCGCAGCCAATTCGGCTCTCGAAATCTTGCGGGGGGTTGCCCAAGCCCAAACTGAAGTTAACCAGGCAGGCGGCATCAACGGCGTACCGCTCAAAGTGCTGATTGCTAGCGACGACAATGACCCCAACACGGCTGCCCAAATTGCAACCACGTTGGTAAATACAGACTCCGTCTTGGGCGTTATTGGCCACTTTGGCAGCGACGCGACCCTCGCTGCTGCGCCTGTTTACCAACAGGGCGGCTTGGTGATGATCTCACCTACTAGTACTTCTATCCAGCTTTCGGGGCTAGGCGACTATGTATTTAGAACGGTGCCAAGCGATCGCTTCACCGCTGCCGTTCTAGCAAACCATATGCTCAGTACTTTACAAAAAGGGAAAGCCGCTGTTTTCTTCAATTCGGGCAGTGGTTACAGCAAGTCACTAAAAGATGAATTTACAACAGCCGTGTTTAGTGATGGCGGACAAGTTGTCAGTGAGGTGGATCTGGCGGCTCCAGGATTTGATGCTGGCTCTGCGGTGCAGCAGGCGATGCAGCAGGGCAGTGACGTGTTGGTGCTAGCGGCTAACACCGCCACCCTTGACGCAGCGTTACAGGTGGTTGCAGTCAACCGTCAGCGCCTACCAATTTTGGGGGGTGATAGTCTTTACAACCCTAAATTACTACAAATTGGTGGCGAGACAGCGGCAGGCATGGTGGTTGCTGTACCTTGGGATTTGTTAAGCGATCCTCAAGCCCCCTTTGCGAGAGAGTCTCGCCAATTGTGGGGTGGTGATGTGAATTGGCGGACAGCGATGTCGTATGATGCGGCTCGGGTTTTGATTGCTGGGCTACAAGCTGATCCCAGCCGGGTAGGTATCGAGCAAACCTTGCGATCGCCTGGGTTTTCTGTGGACGGGGCGACAGGTGCGGTGCGGTTTTTGCCGTCGGGCGATCGCAATCAGGCGGCTCAGTTAGTGGAAGTAAGGGCTGGTAACCGTACTGGGTATGGGTATGACTTTTATCCGGTTGGGAAGTAATGAGGTAAGGGGTACAACCTAGATAAACCCAAAGACCTACTCAGGCAGGGAGAGGAAACAGGTTGGGTGTTGATAAGTGTGGGTGCCCTTTGGGCAGAGGCGGGGAACTTCTCCCCGTACCCCAGCAGTCTTGGGGGACTCGACTCCCCCAAACCCCCAGCAATGTCCGCTTTAGTGGGTGGCAATGGTGCTGGCAGTTGTCACAGGCAGGCAAGTGATGAACACACTGCTAAGGAATTCAGACTTTTTACGAGTCCGCCAACCCTGAATTTATAACCCTTTTCCCATTCATCCTTCATCCTTCGTCTTTCATCCTTTCTTGAACACTGCTTCTTTCAGTCGCTCTAAGACGCTGCTGATTGAGCGTTTGGAGTTGAGGAAGACGCGGGCACAGTTGCGTCCGGGGATGCCTGAAATGGAGCCACCCGGATGGGTACCTGCGCCTGTGAGGTAGAGGTTGCGAATGGGGGTGGTGTAGTTGGCGATTTCGGGGAGGGGGCGGAGGAAGATCATTTGGTCGAGGGTCATGTCGAGGTGGTAGTAGTTGCCTTTGTAAGAACCCAGGCGATCGCCCAATTCGGCAGGGCTTTCGACGCGACGGGCGAGGATGGAGGACTTGAGGTTGGGGGCGTAGTCTGCCAGTTTATCGAGGACGCGATCGGCAACCTGGTTTTTTAACTCGTCAGTCCAGCCAGTGCCGTTGAGTCCAGTGCCTTCAGCTCCAGCTATTTGGTAAGGGGCAAAGAATTCGACCCAAAGAGTATGTTTGCCATCGGGGGCGAGAGTGGGGTCGAGCACGCTGGGAACAACGGCATACATAGAGGGGTTGCCGTCAGGAATTTTGCCGAGGGTGATTTCGCTGTGGGCATACTCTACATGGCGTACGGAGTCGGCAATTAGGACTGAGCCGATCAGATATTCATCGCGGTGTTCGTGATGGATGAAACGGGGCGGTTCCGACAGGGCACAGTCAATTTTGAGGATAGTTTCATTGTTGTTAATGACGCGGCGTTCTAGGCGATCGCGCAATTTTGAATCCGCATCGTCTACGTCTGCTGGGTTCATCAGTTGCAGAAACAGTCGCTTAGCGTCGATATTGGAAATTACGCCCTGGGTTGCCCGATATTCAATATCCCCTCCCACCCGCACTCCGACTGCGCGTCCGTCGTCTATGAGCACCTGCTTTACCGCCTGATCGGTGAGCACCGTACCGCCTAGGGCTTTCACTAGCTTAAGCAATGCCTGGGTTAGTGCTCCAGTGCCGCCTTTAGGCCGCGACATCCCCGGATTGTGCCGCATCGACAGCATCATTGCCCCGATCGCCAAAGTTTTTTGGGACGGAGGGCCGCCAAATTCTGAACAAAGTCGCGCGATCGGGGCTTTGACAAACTCTGAATCAAACCATTCGTTGACTAGATCTTCGGGACTGGTGATCATGGTACGAACCCAGTCTAGGGCTTTGTCTACCCCGCCCACTAGCGACAGCGCATCTCGTAGGCGATCGCCATTGTAATTGCCCAAAATCTCCAGTACGGCTCGCGGTGGCGCATTGAACATTGGCAGGATTGCGTTTGTTAGCCGTTGCCAGTAGTCAATAAACTCGGCATACTTACGGGCATCGCGCTCCGAATAACGAGCAATTTCCGCACAAGTTTGCTCTACCGAGCGATGTGCTAAAAAGTAGCGACCGTCGGGATGGGGGCAAAACACCGTTGGGTCACAGTACAAATATTCCAGCCCGTACTTCGTTAGCTCCAGTTCTTCTACCACGGGGCCAAGGTGAATCAGCTCGTGGTCAATGGCACACAGGTTGAATCGAAACCCTGGAGCTTCCTCAGGCATTGCCTCTTCGGTCGTTGCTGCTCCTCCCGGTACAGAGCGCTTCTCCAGCAGTAGCACACTATAGCCTGCTTTCAAGAGATAGGCAGCACAGGTTAAGCCATTGTGTCCCGCCCCAATCATCACCACATCGTAGGTCTGCATCCTGCCTTGTTCCGTGTAAAGCCTCTTTATAATCTAAAGGTAATTCAAGCCTCAAACCTAATTCAAAAGGTAGATCAACAATTTTTTGTAGAGAGGGCGTGGCTCGTCTCCCAATGTCTTAAGTAGTTCAACTTAAATAAAAACAAGATTCTAAAAGTCTGCGCCGCGCGCGCAGCGGGCGGCGCAGACTTTTAGGGTTTTATGCTTAATTACGCCCGCCTACTTAGGACAAATTTGCGCCAGAGGTCTAGGAACAGAAGGCTCGACCTATTGATCTACTTGATCTACTAACTCACTCATCTTTCCGGATCACACTTACCTGTTCTCGAAAGAAAAACTATCCTTTGCAGAAGCGCCTTAAAAAAATGCAACCCACGCTTCGTTCTCTTACAGTCTTAACTCCAGCGCTAGCAGCATTGGGTGCGTTTAGCCAATCCGCTAATGCCGCCCAAAGTCCCCACAATTTACACGCTCAGGAACTGTACGCCAGTTTGCAAATGGCCGTATGCAGCAATAATTGGGACGGTGCGCTGCAAGCCATTAGCCCGCTGATTGGAGCCGCAGAACTGTCCCCCACCTATCGCCAGCAACTCGTCACCTTTCGGCACCAACTCGAAGCAATGCGCGCCGCTCGCGCTACCTATACCAACCTGTCGGGCTGTCAGTCAGAGCCAGAACCTATTTGGTCAGAGCGATCGCCCGCTAACCGCACCCTGGTCTTTTCAGCCAACAACCCCGACGACGTCAGCACCCAGCAGCGCTATGCTGCCCTACAAGGCTCAGTCTGTAGCAACGACTGGAACGAAGCCCTCCGCGTCATTGGTCCCCTGATGGGATCTCCCACCATCTCTAGCCAATATCGTTCTAGTTTGGTTAGCTTCCGCCGCCAGCTCGAAACCTGGCGCGCCTCTAGTGCCAGATTTGACACTGTACCTGGCTGTGAGGCGATCGCCTCCGAAGAAGCACCGTTAGAGATTGGGAGCTAGGCATTGATCCATAGAATTAGACGTTAGGTGGCTTGAGTTTTTGGTTGGGACAGTAGCCGGAAGCTGCTTGTCCATAGTTCAATATCAAGTTGCGGTGAAATTATCTGTGAGGCAATCAGTTCAAGCTCATCATGTGGTGTCTGGTGTTGGGTTTGTATCAGCAACAAACATTGAAAACTAACTATCCAATTGACAAGTTACATCTCCCTTTTATCTATGCCGTTATCTCGGAAGCCAATTGAGAAGACAATAGAAGAAATCGATTGCCTAGCTAACCCCTCAAGTGAGCGATATGGGCGATTACTCAACTGGCAAAATCCACCCGATCCGTTTTGGCATTATGGGATCGGTTTATCAGATATGCATATCTTCGATACAGGTCGTGGATTACGTCCATTTGAAAAGAGTGAAGCAAAACTTGTGGTAGGCATTGACCACATCGCTTTTAAGCCAGATCAAACAGTTAAGCGACTCAAACACGCTCTTCATGTTTTTGCAGACTGGGAGTACACTTTGACTGGCTGGAATTGCGAACACCTTGGTCGGTTAATTGCAACAGATCAGCCGAGATGTTATCAAAGTAGTCCCATATGGTGGTTATGCAACATGACTCCAGAAGGTGACCATAAAGCCGCACGTCAAATTTTTCAGGATTACTTGAAGGAAGTTGAGCTTGGTCTTTCTCGATAAGTGCTGACGACCACGCCACCTAACAACCCTGGTACAGCGGATTGACCCAAATTGCTTGTTGTGTTGAAGATATCGGCAACCGCTGAACAGGAACGTTCTTCCCAGGCTGTAACAACAATTAGCCTCCTTCCCGTCCATCTAAAAATCCTGGCTTGTTTAAGCCTAGCGAATAGGGTTTACGCAACTGTACAAAAAATCAAAAAAGTTGAGTGATGTTGCAGGCGCTCAGTATCCGCAACATCGCTCAACTGCGTAAATCCCATTTAATACATCATCGGTTTTGCAGGATCGGTGGCAAATGCCAGCCACATCGGAAATTGCAGCAGCGACAGATTCACAACGTCTTCAGATTCATCCATGATGATCAGCGGCAGTTGCTTTTGTTTGACCAAGCGATCGGCGCGCTGAGCTAGAGGTTCGGGAGCCTCAAACAACACTACGCCTTGATCAGAGCCAAAATCACTGCGGGAAATTCCAAGACAATCTTGAAGACCGCGCCGCCATTCCCCTAATCGTTCTGGTGAATCTGCCAAGATTAGCATTCGCACCCGAGGCCCGTAGAGCTTACGCAAAATGGAAATGATTGTGGATGCAATCAAGATATTTTGCAGGCGTGAACCCATTGTCCGCAGAGCACCCTTGCCGCCTTGAGTAAAGAACCAGTTGGCGACCCGCTCGGCATGAATGGGTTCAAACGTGCGTCGCAGTTGCCAAGCAGCACCGTAGTAATCGGGAGCCGTACGATATTGATCAAGCAGCTTGCGGATTTGTCGATTTTGTTCCTGAAAACCTTGTTCAGCAAACTGAGGAGCGATCGCCTCTTCCTCTCGCTCGCGATCGCGGCCAGCAGGACGCTTTGCCTCCAGGGCAGGGGTGGGAGCGGTCAATTTTAGTTCTTCGGCAGCGACAACTAAATCTTGGAGGCTGCCCACCAAATAATCCTTAAACCCTTGAATGCGGATAGCCACATCTTGAGAAGAGCCTGCAAATGTAGTCCGCATTTCGGCACGGATGCGTTCTTGCCGCCGTTCGAGCTGATCAACAGAAAGCTGTAGAGTTTGACGACGCTGCTCTAAATCGCCAAGTCCCTCGGTGACCCATCGCTCCACGGCCAATTGCGCCTCTGCCAGTTGCTCACGCACCAGACGGTTGTAGGCAGTTTGCAGGTCAGCGATATCGCGTTTGAGCTGCGCTTCTTGCTGCCTCAACCGATCAACGCGCTGGGCGATCGCCTTAGCTTCATTCTCATCAGTATCTGTTTCGAGAGCCGAGGCAGCACTTGTTTCAGCAGACTGATTTTCAGCAGACTGATTTTCAGCAGACTGATTAAGGGGCGTAAGCGCTGACACTTCAATAGAAACGCCACTTGTCCTGGATGCCACGGCACTGGGATCAGACAGAGATAGAGGAGCTACAGCGCCTTCAGGAACGGTATCGGGAGTGCCCTGAGTAGGAGCGATCGCCTCAGCTTCAGGCTCCATTGCTGTAGCCTCAGACCGCACCCAACCTTCGGGCAGGTCAGCATTTGGATCTAAATTTTGAAATTCGTCTGGATTCATGGGGGATACAATCACTTGGACACTGAGGGGCAGCGGTGCTCCAGGCATACCCGCAAACGCTTAGGGTCAAACAGTATTGGCAAAAAATGGATGCTGTTGACTTCTTTGAAGTAAAACAAAATCGGGACTGGCGGCCAAAAAATTGTCCAGCTTTGCCAGTCGCTGTAAGGGAATCGGCGAATTAGAGAGGCACCTCGGTAAATGTCGAGATCGGTACTGGTGAAGTGCAGTCGCAGCGTAGCTGCTTGAATTAGCAAAAACACGCCAAACAGCGCGATCGCTCCGCTGACCCAAGGCTGCACCCAAAATAGCGGCACAGCAGCGATGACCAGTGCGATCGGCAGCTTGAAACTGGGCGCAAGCTGAACTGTCTCTGTTGAAACTGGTGTAGACGGAGTTGTCGTCACGGGTGCCACCGATACTTCTAGTCACATCCATTCTAGACGCTGACGCGCTGCTCCCTGCGTTGGCAGAGCAATAGAACCTCTAATGGAACCTTTAAAGGGCTGTTACATTCCCAGTTCCATGAAACATGAGCCACGAGAGCAAGAAGTTAGTCACAAAGATTGACATTAATGCAGTCACAACGGCTGCTGTTGTCGATTCCCCTACTCCTTTTGCACCCCCTGTGGTCGTTAATCCCCAGCTACAGCCAATCACCGAAATCAACATGCCAAACACCACGGATTTGATCAACGAGCTAAACAAGTCCCAGGTTGTTAAGAAACTTTGAGCAGAATTGAGAAAAACTGTTGAGGAAATGCCGTAGAGCGCTTCTGCCAACACTAGCCCGCCGATCATCCCCACCACAAACGACAGAATCGTGAGCACAGGAATCATCATGCAACAGGCAATCAGGCGGGGAATTACCAAATAGTCAATTGGGTCGGTTTTGAGCATGTACAGGGCATCAATTTGATCGGTGACTTGCATCGTGCCAATTTCGGCTGCAAATGCAGAACCCACTCGCCCCGTTACCACGATCGCCGTAATCAAAGGTGCTAGCTCTCTTGCTAGGGCGATCGCCAACACCCCACCCACGGCAGTACTCGCTCCAAAGTTAATAAACTCACGCGCCACCCCAATCGTAAACACCATCCCCACTGTTGCCGCCGTAAGCAGTACGATAGGCAACGACCCAGGCCCCACAATAGCCATCTGCTCTAGCACATTGCGGGAATGAATCTTACCACTGAGCACATGTACAACCGCCTGCCCCCCCAGAAAAACAGCGGCAAGTACCCGCTGCCCCCAGCGCCTTAAGCTGGCGTTAATAATCTCGTTAGTCAATTGAGAAAACCCCAACTATGCAATGCCATTGTATTTCGGGTAGTCCTAAACTTGTAAGGATTTTCAGATGGGCGGGCTTCGCCCGCCCATCTGAAAATCCTTACCTCAATCCCACTACCGTATTTCGTAACGCTGAGTATCATTTTGCTGAACTTGTCTCGCCTCAGCACGTCACAGTGTAACAAGAGCAGACGGCTTAAACCAGTTGCAGTGGATACTTCCAAGTATTGTGAGGTCGCTAGATTGACTTGGTGTCTATTATGAGAGCAATTTAAGATTTCTGACATCTTCAAGCAACACCAACTATCTGCAACTATGGTGGGGATACCGTGCTGGTTTTGAGAAGTTTGCAGTTTGCAACAGCGCGCTTGTGAGACTTATGAGCCTTGTCCCTAGATTATTGCGATCGCTAACTCTGACGGCTATCTTGACTTTCCTAGCTCCACTGCTGGTGTTAGGGGCACTTTTGTTACCTCTTATGCTGCTAGAGCGGCTCAACGGCTTAGAGAGCCTCAGTCGTCATGGTATTACGCAAATTTTTTATTTTCTACAGACCTTCGGCAGTGGCAATCCTCTCCACGGAGCACTGATTATTAGTCTGGTGTGCAGTCTAGTAGGAATGCTGTTTGACTCTTACACCCTATATCGCCACGAAAAATTCAAAAATGGTTAGTCCTAACCGTGTAGCGATTGGTTAAAGCGCAGGCAGAGCCTGCGCTTTAACCAATCGCTACACTAAGTACTAAGTAGATGGGCGTAATTAAATATAAAACCTTAAAAGTCTGTGCCGTCCGCTGCGCGGGCGGCACAGACTTTTAGAAGCTTGTTTTTATTTAGGTCGAACTATTTATCTGGATTCATCTATCTAGATTCATCAATGCCCCACTTTGCCCAGTAGACGAGGGAACAGTGTAGGGTAAGGAGTGGAACTTTTTTATCGCTAAGGTGTTCCAAAGGTCTATTCAACCGTGCCATGCGAACGGTTGAATCAGGTTTGTTCACTTCTTCCCGGCTCCTCCTCAACTCCATGCATTTTATCCATACCGTTAGGTTTAAGCTGCCTCGGCAACTTGTCTGGCAACGCTGGGGGGCGATCGCCCTCACCACTCTCCTGTGCTGGTGGGGTATTTCTCAGCCAGCGGCTTTAGCACGCACCGATGTTCCTACCCCTGGCACAATCCAGCCTTACATTGACCGCGTTGTGGATCGGGTCACCGAGTTCACGCTAAACAACGGCATGACCTTTATTGTGCTAGAGCGGCATCAAGCACCTGTGATCTCGTTCATGACGTATGTGGATGTTGGCTCTGCCTATGAAGCGTCTGGCAAAACTGGAGTAGCTCACTTCTTAGAACATCTGGCGTTTAAGGGCACAACCCGCATTGGCACCAGCGATTACCCAGCCGAAAAGACAGTCCTCGATCAGCTCGATCGGCTGTTTGACAAGCTACAAGCCGCTAGTGCCGCCGGACGCACCGCCGAAGTGACCACGCTGCAGAGCGAATTTGATGCCCTGCAACAACAAGCCGCCACCTATGTGCGTCAGAACGAGTACGGTCAAATTGTTGAGCGATCTGGGGGAGTAGGGCTAAACGCTACCACTTCTGCTGATGCCACTCGCTATTTCTATAGCTTCCCGTCAAACAAACTAGAACTGTGGATGTCGTTAGAATCGGAGCGGTTTCTCGACCCGGTATTCCGTGAGTTCTACGAAGAAAAAAATGTGATTTTGGAAGAGCGGCGGCTACGAACCGACAACTCTCCCGTTGGTAAAATGATCGAGGCATTTCTAGAAACAGCCTTCCCCGGACATCCCTATGGTCGCCCTGTGATTGGCTCTGAGCAAGACATCCGCAACCTGAGCCGCAAGGATGTTCAAGAGTTCTTTACGACGTTTTATACCCCTGATCGAATTACGGCTGCCATTGTTGGCGATGTAGACCCGACTGAGGTAAAACGACTGGCAGAAACCTATTTTGGGCGCTATCAGACGCGATCGCGGGCACCTGATGTCGTCGCCACGGCTCCAGTGCAGAGCAGCCCTCAAGAAATTACCCTTAATCTACAAACTCAGCCCTGGTATTTCGAGGGGTATCAGCGCCCCGCTAGCACAGACCCTGACGATGCTGTGTATCAAATTATGGCGTCGATTTTGTCGGGAGGGCGCACGTCTCGTCTGTACCGCACTTTGGTAGAGCAAAAAATCGTGTTGAATGTAGAAGCCTCAAACGGGTTCCCGGGCGATCGCTATTCTAACTTGATGCTACTTTACGCCCAACCTGCCCCAGGGCATACGATTGAGGAAGTAGCTAGTCTACTTGATGTCGAGTTGCAACGCCTCAAAACTGAACCTGTATTGGCTCAAGAACTAGAGCGCGTTAAAACCCAGTCTCGCGCTGGCATTCTCCAACTATTGGCCTCTAACCAAGGCATGGTGGGGCTGCTGGCCGAGTATCAAGCAAAAACTGGCAGTTGGCGCAATCTATTTGAACAGCTCAAGGCGATCGAAGCCGTTACAGCGGTTGACATACAACGAGTTGCCCAGGCCACCTTTGTCCCCGAAAAGCTAACGATTGGTCGGCTCTTACCCGAAGCGAAACCAGAATGATTCAGCAACGTAAGGCGATCGCCCCTCTCAGGATGTTTGCAAAACGACCCGTCACCTCTCGATCAAGCAGTGCTCGATTCATGACCCAGAGATTATTAGGAATTTTGGGAGCGATCGCACTCCTACTGCTGTTCGCTCCGTGGGTTGGCACACGTCCGGCTCAGGCCAATCAGGCCGTTTACTACGACCAGCTTGAGTTTCCACCGCTGCCCGCTGTAGAACTGCCAGACTATACCCGATTTGAATTAAACAACGGCATTGTGGTCTATTTGGTAGAAGACCATGAATTACCGCTGGTCAACGGTTCAGCCTACTTTCGGGCTGGCAGTCGGTTAGAGCCAAGCGACAAAATTGGCATCGCCAATATGGTTGGAACCGTCATGCGAAGCGGCGGCACCCCTCAACGCCCCCCTGAGGCCCTGAACCAATTCCTCGAAGACCGAGCCGCCTCTGTTGAAACGGGCATTGATGAGGTAGCGGGTCGTGCCAGTTTTAGCAGTCTAAGCGAAGACCTAGACGACATCTTTGAGGTGTTTGCAGATGTAATTCGTCACCCAGCATTTCCTGAAGACAAACTGGAATTAACTAAAAATCTGTGGCGCGGTTCGATCGCTCGCCGCAATGACAGCCCAGAAGGAATTGCAGGTCGAGAATTTGCCAAGCTGATCTATGGAGCTGACAATCCCTACGCTCGCACGGTCGAGTACGCTACGGTAGATGCCATCTCTCACTCAGATTTGGTGGCGTTTCATCAGCAGTATTTCCATCCCAACAACATGCTTCTAGGGATCGTAGGAGATTTTCAAACTGAGGACATGCGATCGCTGATTGAACAACGATTTGGCGATTGGCAGCGCGATCCCCGGGTAGACCAACCTGACTTTGCGACTCTACCCGCTGTGGCTCAGGCCACTACAGGCGGCGTGTTTTTAGTCGATCAACCTCAACTGACCCAAAGCTATATTCAGCTAGGGCATTTGGGAGGGCAGTTGAAAGATCCCGATTACACGCCACTATCGGTGCTCAATGATGTGTTGAATGGGCTAGGCGGGCGCATGGTCAACGAATTGCGATCGCGTCAAGGGTTGGCTTATTCGGTCTATGCCTATTGGTCTCCTCAGTTTGACCACCCCGGTTTATTCTTTGGCGGTGGGCAAACTCGCTCTGAGGCTACGTTGCCTTTTATTCAAGCTTGGCAAGCAGAGATTGAGAAAGTCCGAACTAGCCTCATTACTGAAACCGAGTTACAGCAGGCAAAAGACTCTTCGCTGAATGCATTTGTATTCAACTTTGAAACCCCCGTTCAAACCCTGGCACGGCTAATTCGCTATGAATACTACAGCTATCCCAACGATTTCATCTTCCGGTACCAAAAAGAAGTAGAAGCGACAACGGTTCAAGATATTCAGCGCGCTGCCCAAACCTATCTAAAGCCCGACAAACTAGTGACGTTAGTGGTGGGTAATAGGTCTGGTATCCAGCCGTCGCTCGATACCTTGGGCAGCCCCGTAATACCTGTGGATATTGCCATTCCCAATTAATGCTGAAATCAATCTTGGGATTTGACAAGACGCATGTTCTTTGCATCTCGTAACGAACTCAAGTTACCCCAGGGAGATTTGTTAGTATCGTGGGGCATTGCTGTAGTCTGAGAATTCGGGCTGTAATTAACGAGTATATCGACGAACAAACGGCGAAACGGCGATCGCCCTGCTGCTTCAAAGTGGCAGAGTTCATTCATCCTAAATACATTTGACATGACAAACCCATTCTCATTCAAGCCACTAGGCATTTTATTAACCGTTGCGACTGTAATAACTTCAGCAACGCTCACTCTAGCTACACAGCGGGCCTCTGCCGATATTTCGCCCCTGCGGCAAACGGGCGTTCTAGAGTCTGTTCAGGGCACGCACACTTTTTCTGGAACAGCCGGACAATTGGTTTTAGTCACAGTTATTAGCGATGATTTAGACTCCTCGCTGACCATCCTTGCACCCGACGGTGCTGAGCTTTCAACCAGCGACAATTTTGGCCGTTCTCTTAACCCAAGTGTCGTCCTTACTCTGCCGACGACCGGAGACTATCAGCTCATCGCCCGATCCCCCTATGGCCAAGCTGGCACCTATGAGGTCAGTGTTCGGGTTGCCACTCCTTACGACCAGGCCTATGCGAATGGGTTGAGTTTAGTTGGCGCTGGCAACTACAGTGGGGCGATCGCAGCCTTTAATCAAGCGATTCAGCTAGATCCTAAACAGCCCAGTACCTACCTTGACTTAGCGGATGCCATCTACACAGAAGCAACCACACTAAAGCCTGAAGAACAGGAGGGTGTCGTCAGCAACTATAGGCGCGCTGCCGATCTGTATGAACAAGCTGGCGACACCGAAATGGCTGAGTCGTTGCGCGAACAAGCCAGCTATTTTCAACCCAGTGAACTACTTGCTCCTTAACCGAACTTAAGGCTGAACCTGGCTTCCGTGACTGCGGGGGTCGTCGGATGCTGTTACCTTGGAAGCTAGGGCAGCGTCTACTTTAGATACCTGCCCACTATTGAATGTAAAGGGCAACGGAGATTGAGCCGCCAAGGCATCTAAATTAGCGGCCATAATCTGGCGAGGCTGTTCACCAATAGCATTGGCGATCGCCTCGCCAGTTGGCGTTAGGTAGACAAAATGGGGAATGCCATCCACCCGATACTTCAAAAGTTCGGGCAACCATTTGTCATTATCGACATTGAGCATGACAAAATTAACGCGATCGCTATACGCTTCCTCTAGTTCGCTCATATCTTTTGCCATTGCCTGACAACTGGTACACCAATTCGCGTAGAACTCCATTAGCGTTGGCTTGTTATTTGTTTGGGCAACTTCTAGCGGCATAGCCGCTTCTGCAATCGCCGATAATGAGGCAGAGCCAGTTTCTGTCTGCACTCCAAGGAAAATGGCAATGCTGAGGGCGATCGCCACCAAGGCTATCAAAAAATTGCGAATTTGCTTAGCGATGCCAGAATCTGTAGAGTCAGAATGGGTACGTTCCGAACTATTAGGCATCAATGGAGTGGGCGAATCGGGCTTGGCAGTCATAGAAAATTAGATTTCCTTGCAGATGGCTGGCTTGAACGATCTTCGATGTCTGCTTTTCAAGCCATCTAGCTCCACATCCAGAATGGTACTTCTCCAGTTTAGCCGAACTTTCTATAGGCTCCAGTTGTGAAAAAACGGGTCACTCTCACCTTCCCTAAGCGCTCCGTCCACATGCCCGTTACCTATCGGCTGGCAAAGGATTTTAATGTGGCTGCCAATATTATTCGGGCACAGGTAGCACCGAATCAGATTGGAACATTAGTTGTAGAACTATCTGGCGATATTGATCAACTTGATGCAGCTCTGGAATGGCTGCGATCGCAAGATATTGACATTTCTACCGCTAACCGTGAAATTTTAATTGATGAAGACCTGTGCGTACACTGTGGCCTATGCACAGGGGTATGCCCCACCGAGGCTCTGACGCTAGATCCACAGACCTTCCAGCTCCAATTTATGCGATCGCGCTGTGTTGTGTGTGAACAGTGCATTCCCACCTGTCCCGTTCAAGCTATCTCGCCTAACCTTTAAGCTTTCGCCACTAATACCTTTATTTCAACTTGCCGATCCGTGAAGAAATTTCCCTTTGCTTCTCTACTACTGCTCTTGACGGCATACGGCACCTTTAGTTGGTTTCTGTATCAATCCACAGCTCCGTGGAGTGTATGGGTGGGAATGGCCGTGTTTGCCCTAGCTCAAGCATTATTGTTGACCGCTCTATCGCGAGGGCTTCGATCTGCTATTCGAGGATGGCTGAAATCGGATATTGGCTACTTTTCTGTAGTGTTAATCGGTGCCTTTTCGATTGCGCTTGTGTTGGTTTGGTTTAATGTCTTTGAGTACATCCTATTAGTCATGGCAACCGAAGTGCTTGCCCGCTTTGATTTACAAACCATAGGATTAAACCGTTGGCAGTCTCTAGTTGTATTAACCATTGTTTCGCTGTTGGGTCTATCTATTGGGTGGGTTGCAGATCAAGCACTCCTCCCTGCTATTAAGTTTCCCATATGGTTCTAAACCCCCTCTTTCAGCTACTTCAAATCGGCACTGGCAAAACGGTAGTCCTCAACGTGTCATGATCTTTTGAAGCGCAGGCGACACCTACGGTTCAAAAGATCATGACATTAATACTGTCGACAAAATAAACAGCAAAAAAGCAGCCCGAAAGGGCTGCTTGAGGAGCATGAGGAGTTAACAGTTCTAATAGTAGAGTGACCGATGGGGTTGCTAATTCAGGTTACGGTTTTTGATACCAGCTTTGCGTATTTTGTCACCGCACAAAACCAGCACCTTTACACAATTTCCGAGAGTTTATAGAGACGGAAATCCTATGGACACTGAAGAAATCGGCACAGGGGAGAAGCCCCCACCCCTATTTTCGCGCACACTATATATAACGTTTAACTGTCTTTGCCTCATTACCAACTTGGTGTGGGGCATTTTTTTATAGACGTTTCAGTGCAATGCGCTTGATTTTGGATAGTTTAGTGAACTTCGCTATATTCTTTTCATCGTCTCTATGGAGAGGAGCAAGAATATAGATAGGCGAGATGCAGTTCTCGGTAAGCTAGATAGATGTATAGCCATAGTCATAAAGCTTAGGACATGCCAGCGTCATTCCCGCGCAGGCGGGAATGACGCTGGCACCCATCGAGCAGATGGATTCCCGCCTGCGCGGGAATGACAGGGAGGCGTCCTGTTGATCATGGCTACCGCTATAACTAACGCTAACTAAGCCAAACTGAGAAGTATTAAGGTAAGTAGTTCGACCTAAATAAAAACAAGCTTCTAAAAGTCTGTGCCGCCCGCTGCGCGGGCGGCACAGACTTTTAGGATTTTATGTTTAATTACGCCCACCTACTTAAAAGTCGAGAGAAAGAGTGTGAAAATTGTTTGGGAGCAAAGCGTTTACGGTGGCACTGCACCGATTGTTTGCGTTCTGTGCGGCCAAGCAGCACGGCCTATTCGTACTGGAACCAACCAACTGCTAATCGGGGTAATCTACGATCGCCACGGCACTGTAGGGGGTGAAGTCTGCCACAATTGCATTGCCCTTGGCTCTGAGGGCATTCGGTCTATGTTGGTCAATCGGATTGCAACGATGCGAACTAAGCTTTCCGAATTGGAAGCGATCGCCCAAGGCGAACTACAGCTACCGTCAATCGAACAGGAATTTTATATCCATCGGCACACTGGCGCTTAAACACTGCCGATCGCGTGTTGTGAATACGCTAGTAAACATCATCAAAAAACTACCCATCAGAATGGCGATCGCTAGCCCGCCGACGAGCCAGTCTGGATTAATTGCAGTTAGGTTTTCCACTGTCGGGTGCGAATCGAGATTGCTGAACGCGCTGAGAAAAAGGCGGTAGTTACTTGACTGAGTAGGCTGGCCAAGCTAACTGGGTGAGCGATCGCCCATCCGTTAGTCAATAAACATACGCTGCCCAAACCTAGCAAGATAAAGGTTGGAGCCATGATCACACCTATCATCAGCCAAGTCATTACATGCAGCACCATGACTAGAGCAAACAGACTGGCGATCGCTGCTTTAGACTGACTCTGTTGAGAAGGGCGATATTGTCCTACCGAAAACAACGTTAGCGTTGTGGCTATTAAGTTAGCGGGTACCAATACAGCACAAATCGCGACACAGTGATTTCGAGAAAACTCTAGTAAGGGATTAATATCCAACATTGACAACTATTGCCCGCTCAAAAAGTGTAAAGTTAATGTCTTTCGCGTCTTACTGCGACTACATACCTTCAGAGTATGCCCTACCATAGCTCTCCGCCTCACCCTACTGACGGAGTTGACTACTTGCCACCGTAATAAAACGCAATTTCTTTATCTTTAAGCGGTGCGAAGTCTGCGGCTGTGAGCATTTGGTTGAGTTTATCTTGAGCAATGTGCTTGGCTCCAATGCGGACAATTCGCGATCGCATGGTATTAGACACACCACTGCGTTGGCGACCTGCTTCTAGTCCCATCACCTGGCTGTAAAGGTCTAGCTTTGCCGCAGGAATCGGGCTACCGTCAAAATCAATGCCGCGCGCGATCGCTTCATCAATTGCATCAGCCCCTTGCGTACTTTCAAGCCCTGAACTCATAACCACACCATTTCTAAACAGCATTCACTTTCAGCATTCGGCAGTCCTAAATTGGTAATGATTTTTTGATGGGCGGGCTAAGCCTGCACTTCAAAAATCATTACCTCAATACCACTACCCAGCATTCTACCAAGACCGAGGGGTGGCGGTATTGATGTAATGATTTTTGAAGTGCAGGCAAAGTCTAAGCTTCCAAAAAATCATTCATTTACTCAATGTGCAACTTTAAAGCAGCCCTCATCCTTCGCCTAGCCTTCCCCTCTCGCGGTATCCTGGAAATCCACCCAGAAACAAAACGTTTATGCCGTGGTTTGTCAAAATTGAGAAGGGCTTAGTAGATAAAGCAACGTTTGATCAATCTGTGCCTGCTCACAGAGCCTATGTAAAAGCCCTCATTGCTAAGGGACATCAAGCCAAAACAGGTTATTGGGCAGAGCGCGGGGGCGGAATGCTCTTATTTTGGGCCGAATCGAGGCCAGAAGCAGAGGCGATCGCTACCCAAGATCCGTTAGTTCAAAACGGTTGTGTTAAGTATGAACTACATGAGTGGAAAATTGTAGTGGAGTAAGGCTACAGGATATAGGGCGATTTCAATCGAATTGCCCCAGGCGAAGCCGATAATTGTGTGGCAAGGAAGAAGCAGAATGGCTGAGAGCAGCGATGGTGGGTTTAAGATTGTGGCGGAGAACCGTCAGGCTCGGTTTGAGTACGAAATTCTGGAAACGTTTGAAGCTGGCCTTGAACTCCAAGGTACAGAAGTAAAATCTGTGCGGAATGGTAAAGCCAACTTGCGGGATGGGTTTGCACTGATTCGTAAAGGAGAAGCGTGGCTCCATAATGTCCACATTTCGCCCCATGAGACCGCAAGTCAGCATTTCAACCACGAACCCCGCCGCGCCCGCAAGCTGCTTATGCACAAGCAGGAGATTCGCAAGCTGATGGGTAAGGTAGACCAGCAAGGGTTGACCCTAGTGCCGCTCAAAATGTACCTGAAACGGGGCTGGGCAAAGGTCACGATCGCCCTAGTACGCGGTAAGAAGCTACATGACAAGCGCGACGACCTGAAGCAAAAGCAGGCCAAGCGCGAAATTGAACGGGTAATGAAAAATCAGTAGTGTTACCCATGCGGCTCAGTTGTGCGACTACGGCCATGGTTCACTCTTTCTGGGCGATCGCTAGGTTAGTCTAACAGTCCCGCAGGAGGCGTAATTTCAATCCGGCGATTGTCTAAATCCACAAGGGGAACGATCGCTCTTACAAATGGGATTAGCACCGGAGATGTCTTCCCGTCGGACTGGCTCAAGGCCACTTCTAGTAAATCGTTGCCCGCAGAGAACACATCGGTCACGATACCGACTAAGGTTTGAGATGCCTGGTCAAACACCTCTAAACCGACCAGATCTGCTACATGGAACTCATCTGCTTCTAGTGCAGGGCGATCGCGTCTCGACACCATCAATCGACAATCGCGCAGTGCCTCTGCTTGGTCGCACGTATCAACCCCATCAAACTTCAACACATATAGCCCCTTGCCCGACAAATATCGGCCAGAGACAAGCTGAATCGGCTCCGGCTGGGCTGCATTAGGCCGCAATAGCCATCGCTGACCGGGTTCCACAAATCGCTCTGGGAAGTCGGAATCTGGATAGACCCTCACATCACCCTTTAAGCCCTGGGGAGCAACAATTTTGCCAACTTCTAGCCACTCAGAATTCTGCACTGCCAACTACTGCACTCTCATCGTAAAAATCACGCGTTGTTCGCAAACATTCTTGTAAAAGACCACTCGGTGCAATAGCGGGCACTTCGATCAGTGTGTAGGCGCTCAGGTCGTGTCGTGGCCCTATCAGCAACGTTCGTAAATCTTGCTGGTAAACGACTTCGCCACTTCCTTCCAGGCTGTAGATACCCATATTATCAGGACGGTCAACCGAAGCAGTAATGAGCGTGTTGACCCGGTAGCCTTGCAGGCACAGCCGCCCGCCTTGCTCTGCAATCCTTACGGTACGTCCGCTTGCCTGGTATGTTCCAGTTTGTAACGGCAGATCAGCGCTAGCAGTTGTAGCACCCAACAACAGCACGACCAGAGAAAGAGGTAGGACTTTCATCATTCTCACTCAACCAACCCAGTTGCTACAGTCTCTACCCTACACTGTCAAGGGCAAACTAAATTCATTAGTCCTAAATTGGTAAGGATTTGTTGATGGGCGGGCTAAGCCCGCCCATCAACAAATCCTTACATCAATACCACTACCCTAAATTCATTGAAGGATTAAGCAATACCTCAAGAGCAGCATCGGAGGGTCAACAGCATCGGAGGGTCAACAGTGGACACCTTTAGCGATCGCGCCAACGATGCCATCGTTTGAGCGGGTTAAGCCAGGACTCTCTTGGCACCAGTTCTAGCCGACGCACTGCGACACCGACGAGACGCGTATCGGCTGGTTTTTGGGTGATTGACAGTAAGGGTGCCGTGCGGTTTACTGAGACGGTGAAGCGCACAAAACCTCTAGAGCTAACGAGTGCAGATCGAGGGATGGTTCCTTGCAGCAGCCGCGATTCTCTGCGAGACGGCAAAGCCGAACGCCCTCCCCTTGTCTTCGCCTGAGCCGTCTGCTCGACAGATGGGGACTCTATGGGCAATAGCTTAACCGGATGAGAATTAACCGTTAGGGTTAAGCTGTCCAAAACATCCACGGCAACGGAATTCGAGATATGTAGCTTGACTGCTAAATCGGTTTTGGTGACCAAAGGAAAGTCTAACGTGGAGGACGTGCCCGGCCCCGTCCAGCGAAACGGAACCCCTGTGGACTTCAGACCATTTGAGCCGCCATTTCTCCGGTGCCAGCCTGTGCCAAATGTGGCTTGTCGAAAGTCAAAATCTAACGTGGTAAATGGGGAGGGATGAGCGGCTAAAAATCGCGTTTCGTAGTGCCGTTCCAGACTGGGTTTTAGCTGAGCTAGGGTGGGGCGATCGCCATCTCCCCACTTTAGCTCAGCAGAATCCCAGCCATCTCCCTTAACACTCGGTAGCTGAAAATCTGCCAGCCCATATTGCTGATTTAGCTCTGTCAGCATCTGCAAGAACTGCCGTTCAAACCGCTGTTTAGCGTAGTGATAGAGCGCTGTGTCAAGCTGGTTTTGGGCGGCGATCGCGGCAATCACCTCATCTGCAATGCCTGTCCGTCTAGATTTTTGAGTCACCACCCGCAGACTTTGATACTCGACTGCCGGATGCCAGCCAAAGATATACGCTAGCAAGAACACCGAATCTTGAAACTGCTCCGTTAGCCCGACCCAGGCAAAGGTTTCAAGGCTGCGTATTGCTGCATCTAATAGTTCTGCTTCTGACAGCTTCAATAGTTCAGCCCGAGCACCGTCCCACTGAGCCAGTTGTTGGGTTTGATAATTGCACGTTCTAACTCGCACAATTGGATCAGGATGCTGAACGAAATGCAGCAGATTGTGACTGGCTGCGGCCATCAGGCGCTCATATTCGTGGGTTTCCGCTTCTCCCCGCTCTCCAGCCCGCCTAAAGAACTCATACACCGAAATTACCCGATCGATAGGATCGCGCAGTACGGTCATATAAACGGGCTGCCGCAGCACTTTCCGAATCTCGTTACAGCTAAAGTGCCCACGAATTAGCCGATAGTGTGTCAGCAATTCTGCAATCTCGTCAGAGGTGTTGGCAGTTTTTGCCGCTGGGTTAATCTCGGCTAAGTGTCGAGGTGCTGGAGCAATGGTACGAACGTCAAAATTAGCATCGGCGATCGCCGTTAGCGTCGAGCCTGCTGTTTTAGGAATATGAATGTAGCAAAGCTGGTCGTCCGGTTTCAGCTTATATTCCAGAGGCTTCAAAGCATTCACTGAGTTATTTTGCCCTTAAGTAGTTCAACCTAAATAAAAATCAAATCCTAAAACCCTGCGCCGCCCGCTGCGCGGGCGGCGCAGGGTTTTAGGATTTTATACTTACTTAAGCCCACCTACTTAGTTAGCTACAGCAGATCACATTGGCCATGATGCAGCATCAGGTGATCGCACAGCACCAGAGCAACCATGGCTTCTACCATTGGCACAGCACGCGGCAGAACACAGGGATCGTGGCGACCCTTCGCCGCCAGTAAGGTTTCTTCCCCAGCGTTAGTGACAGTACGCTGCTCTTTGCGGATGGTAGCAGTGGGCTTAAATGCGACTCGCAGCACAATATTTTCGCCGTTGGCAATGCCGCCTTGAATGCCGCCAGAGCGGTTGGTCACGGTGCGAATGTTGCCTTGGTCGTCGATAAAAAATTCGTCGTTGTGCTCAATGCCCGTCAACAGCGTTCCGCCAAAGCCAGAACCAATTTCAAACCCTTTGCTGGCAGGCAGCGACATTACACCCTTAGCCAAATCGGCCTCTAATTTGTCAAAGACGGGGGCACCTAACCCTTTGGGTACGTGGCGAGCCACGCATTCCACCACTCCACCGACTGAGTCACCAGCTCGGCCAATTTGTTCGATCAGATCAATCATGCGATCGCTACAGTCTTTATCGGGACAGCGGACAATGTTGCTCTCAACTTGATCGAGTGTAACGGTATTGGGATCAATCACTCCCTCTAGATCTTTAATCCGTTTAACGTAGCCAATAATTTCGACACCAGCCACCTGCTTCAATATTTTTTTGGCGATCGCCCCCGCAGCTACCCGTCCAATCGTTTCTCGTGCCGAAGACCGTCCCCCACCCTGCCAGTTGCGAATGCCGTACTTAGCGTCATAGGTCGCATCGGCATGGGAGGGGCGATACTTTACTGCCATCTCGTCGTAATCTTGCGATCGCGCATCTTTGTTGCGAACCAGCAGGGCGATCGGCGTACCCAGAGTTTTACCCTCAAACACGCCCGACAAGATTTCGCAGCGATCTGCTTCTTGGCGCGGGGTCGTAATTTTGCTTTGACCTGGGCGGCGACGATCCAATTCAAATTGAATCTCGTCTGCTGAAATTTCTAGCCGAGGTGGACTACCGTCAATAATCACCCCAACCCCGCCGCCGTGAGATTCACCAAACGTAGTAATTCGAAATAATTGCCCAAAGGTATTTCCCATTGCTTCAACCGCCTAAGTACCTTAGCCTGAGAGTCTTTTGCCACCTAAGAGCATCCTATCTTACCGTGTGTTAAGTAACATTTGATGTCCTGTCAACCGGGTATCGATTTGACTCTGCTAATCTACAAAATATCAAGAGCATTTGAGCTTCCAGCTTTGTGACATCACATCTGTGTAATATCACGAAGATTTTTCAGTTTTATCTAAGTAGTTCAACCTAAGTAAAAACAAGATTCTAAAAGTCTGCGCCGCCCGCGCAGCGGGCAGCGCAGACTTTTAGGGTTTTATGTTTAATTACGCCCACCTGCTTGTATCTAAATATCTGCATATCTGCTTTGGAGCAGGTAAAAGGCGGCAGAACTTCTGCGGTCTTGAGTTTTCATCTTCTTATTAAGATTTACCGAATCAGTCAAGCCATGGGTATCAACAAGTACTGCACAGAATGGGTTCAAGAGTGGTGTCTCGATAACGGCTGGACTGATTTGTTTAAAGAACGCAAGGAATATTGGGCTTTTCCACCCCATGCTGTGATGCCGCTGCCTATTCCTTCAGATGCGTTGCAAAGTATTAAGGCTCAAAAAGGTTTAAGCCCTCAAGAGCGTCTCTGGTCTGGAGCAGCTTGGGCTTGTGCTGTAATTTTTGCCGGGGTGGGCGTATATTTAGATTCTCCGATGCCATTGGTTATGGCATTTGCCATCTGCGCTGTAATTGTCGCGCGGATGGACGAAGACTAAGCCGTGCGGGCACAGAATTTTAGAGTTTGATCAAATATGACATCTCCCTTGATTAGCATAATTATGGGCAGCGATTCCGATCTGCCTACAATGCAGGGGGCGATCGCTATCTGTGAGCAATTTCAAATTTCCTGTGAGGTGGCGATCGTATCGGCTCACCGCACCCCAGAACGAATGGTGGAGTATGCCCAAGGTGCCCATCTGCGCGGCATTAAGGTCATTATTGCAGGAGCTGGGGGAGCCGCTCATCTGCCGGGAATGGTGGCCGCGTTGACCCCCCTGCCAGTCATTGGGGTACCCGTTGCCAGTCGCCATCTGCACGGTATCGATTCTTTATATTCCATCGTTCAAATGCCCGCGGGAATTCCAGTCGCAACCGTGGCGATCGGCAATGCCCAAAACGCTGGGCTGCTGGCCGTGCAAATTTTGGCCAGTCACCAACCTACTCTGCTGGAGCAGGTGCAACAGTATCGTCAAAGCCTCTGCGCCACCGTCTTGGATAAGCAAACCAAGCTAGATGCCTTGGGCTATCAAAATTACTTACAGCAAATGGGGTAGCTCACAAAAAAGAGATGCCCGTGTTCAAAAAATATTACATCAATGCCACTATCCAAACGGCTAATCACGGTTTGAACTATTCGAGGTAACAGAACGCCTCGGCATCAATCGTCCTAGGTTAAAAACAGATAGCTCTTCCGATACCCGTGTTAAGATAAGGATTATGTCGAAAGACATAGAAAAGCACTGCCCATCCACCAGAGCGCTGTGAGGAGTACAGAGTGATTGCAATCACGCCTCGTCCAAATGGACGTAGATGGGGTACTGTGAGTTTCGCTTCTACCCTACATCTAGGCCCTGTCCTTGATGTTCTTCTGACTGCTATTCCAAATCGGTGGCAGGCTGAATTACGCCTCGGCTTGCAAGAAGCTCTTGTCAATGCTGCAAAGCATGGAAACAATCTCGACCCTCGTAAAACTGTCTTAGTTGAGTTCTATATCGTTGACAATCAGCATTGGTGGATTATTGCTGATCAGGGCGTTGGGTTTGACCCATCTTCTCCTTGCACAAATGATTGCAATGCCCAGCTATTTCATGAACAAAAGGAATGTGGCCGAGGGCTTTATATTCTAGAACAAATTTTTGATCAAGTTCAGTGGAATGCTCAAGGAACTGAGCTAAGGCTTTGTAAGCAGGTTAAAGCTCGCTCAAGGTTTCCGATGGTTTCTTAGGATGTGAGCATTGCTAAGTTTGTTGGCTGGGGGTGCATCTTCTCCGCCGCTATGGATGCAAGTGGCGATCGCCAGTTTGTGGGTTGGCGGGGTAATTTTGCTAGCAGAAGGATTGAACCGCTCAGGCAAGGTGGGTTCAGAAGCTGTTAGAAAAATCGTGCACATTGGCATTGGCAATGTAATTTTGCTGGCATGGTGGCTGCAAATTCCAACTTGGCTAGGGGTCAGTGCTTCGGTGTTGTTTAGCTTGGTAACCCTGTTATCCTACCGGGTACCAATTTTGCCAGGAATCAACAGTGTCGGGCGCAAAAGCCTGGGCACGTTTTTTTATGCCGTGAGTTTTGCTCTGCTCATTGCCCGATTTTGGGACACACAGCCCCATTTTGCCGTAGTGGGCATTTTGGTGATGACTTGGGGAGATGGGCTAGCTGCGTTAGTCGGCAAGCAATGGGGGAAGCACCCTTATACGTTATGGGGAATAGATAAAAGCTGGGAAGGGTCAGGAACCATGTTGTTGGTTAGCTACGGGGTTTGTGTCTGTGTCTTACTACCCACGTTGGCGAGCGGCAGTTCTGTAGCTTTACCAGCACTAGGAGTGGCGATCGCGGCCACTAGCTTCGAGGCTTTTTCTAAATATGGCGTTGATAACCTCACGGTTCCGATCGCCAGTGCTTTTGTAGCGCTACTGCTAACCCGCTAAGGATCGCGGATTAAATAAAACCTAATCTTTTTTTGGAAGTGCCGCGCTCCGCGCGGCACTTCCAAAAAAAGATTACAGGTTAATTAATTTGCAATCCTAAGGAGGTAGTGTCGGCGGGTGGGAATGGTGCTGGTAAATGTTACCTACAGAAAAAAGAACTCCTCTTAGAGGATGTTTGAAAAGTGATTGGCTGTGATTTTGGGCACTGAGTGATCCCCCCTAGCCTCCCTACCCGTCGGGAAGCCGCTTCGCGTCTATAAAAAGGGAGGAACTGGATTCAAAGTCCCCCTTTTTTCTAGCGCAGCGGCGCGCCAGCGCGGGGATTTAGGGGGATCGATGCCGTTTTTATACCAGCAACGGGACTTTTAAAACATCCTCTTAGGGAAATGCAAAGGAAATGCAAATCCTGCTCCTCATCCTACGATTCGCTTAGCTTCCTTTTTGAAGCGATCGCGGCATTGCCTGTTCCTCGTGCATATACTCTTCATCCCTCATCCTTGATCTCCCATGCCTCCAGCCCTGACTCAAATTGGCGAGCAAATGTCCCACCTAACGGGTGTGCGAGCCATTATGAAAGATATTGTCGAGACTCTGCGTACTGCCCAAGGGCGTACATTTATTAATCTGAGTGCTGGGAACCCGGTCATTTTGCCGGAAGTAGAGCAGCTCTGGCGCGATTGTACGGCGGAGTTGTTGGCGAGTGCAGAGTATGGCGAAGTCGTGTGTCGTTATGGCTCAAGTCAGGGCTATCAGCCGCTCATTGAAGCGGTTGTAGAGGATTTTAATCGCCGATATGGGCTGGCGTTAACTGAGCAGAATGTGCTGATTACGCCCGGTAGTCAGTCGCTTTACTTTTTGGCAGCCAATGCGCTGGCTGGGTCTACTCGCGATGGTCATCTGAAGCAAATTGTCTTGCCACTCAGCCCCGACTATACGGGGTATGGTGGCGTATCGCTCACGCCGGGGGCATTGCGAGCCTATCAACCACGGCTAGATATGGATGTGACGGCGCATCGCTTTAAGTACCATCCAGACTTTAGCCAACTGGAAATTAACGAAACGACTGGCTTTGTGCTGTTTTCTCGTCCGTCCAACCCCACGGGTAACGTATTGACAGATGATGAGGTGCTAAAAATTGCGGCATTGGCAGAACCCTATGGCGTGCCTGTGTTTGTTGACTCGGCCTACGCGCCTCCGTTTCCCTGCCTGAATTTCACCGAAATGACGCCGATTTTTGGCCAAAACATTGTTCACTGTACCAGCTTGTCTAAATCTGGGTTGCCGGGTGAACGAGTGGGAATCGCACTGGGGAACGTGCAAATGATTCAAACTCTGGAGGCATTTTTGACTAACTTATGCCTCCATTCGTCGCGCTATGGGCAGGCGATCGCCGCTCGTGCGATTCGGTCGGGGAAGCTGGCACACATTTCTGAGCAGGTCATTCGGCCTCACTACCAGGCTAAGTTTGCGGTGTTGGAGTCAACGTTAGACGAATTCATGCCCAAGGATTTGCCCTGGTTTTTACATCGGGGTGAAGGAGCCATCTTTGCTTGGCTGTGGCTGCAAGACTTGCCCATGAGCGATTGGGAGTTCTATCAAGAGCTAAAGCAAGTGGGGGTAATTGTGGTGCCCGGTCGAGACTTTTTCCCTGGGTTATCCGAACCCTGGCAGCACACTCAGGAATGTTTTCGGATTAGCCTAACTGCCACCACTACCGAGTTAAGCAAAGCGATGCAGCGGCTGGCAGAGGTAACAACACGGGTATATCAGCGGCAGTCTACAAGTGCAGGGTAGTCTCTGGGTGCTATTGAATTTATTGGGTGTTGCTGGCTTCAGTCTGTTTGAAGCCCCGCTGGATGTGTAGGCAGCGATATAGTTGAAGGGACAGGGAGCGATCGCTTTCTGTCAAACAACCTCTCTAGCTACCGTGTTTTGACTGTTCTACACCCTCTATAACTCTATATTCTCCATAACCTGCAATGACTATTGCCAGTAATATCCTCCAAGTTAGAACCCACTATTGGCAGTGGCGTGGCTATCCTATTCGGTATCAAGTTGCGGGAGAGATGGGTGCGCCATTGCTGCTGATTCACGGCTTTGGCGCGTCTAGCGACCACTGGCGAAAGAACTTGCCCGTGCTGGCAGCTACTAATCGGGTCTACGCAATTGATCTGATCGGGTTTGGATTATCGGCTAAGCCTCCAGCGGGTGATACCCAGTCAGGTGATTCTATTCAGTATCGGTTTGAAACCTGGGGCGAGCAACTGCTCGACTTTTGCCGCGAGGTAATTGGGGAACCTGCCTTTTTAGTAGGCAATTCCATTGGCTGTATTGCGGCCTTACAAGCAGCCGTGGTGGAGCCTCAGCAGGTGCGTGGTGTGGCGATGTTGAATTGTTCGCTGCGGATGCTACACGAGCGCAAACAGGCAGCGTTGCCGTGGTATCGACGCACGTCATCCCGCTGGCTTCAGCAAGTTTTAGCAAACCGGGCGATCGGACATTTCTTTTTTGCACGCATTGCCAAACCCAAGGTCGTCCGCAAGATTCTACTGCAAGCCTACGGTCGTCCTGATGCAGTTACCGACGAGCTCGTGGACTTGCTGATGCAGCCCGCTTATCAACCCGGAGCTGCTGATGTATTTTTGGCATTCATTAGCTATTCCCAAGGCCCCCTGGCAGAAGATCTACTGCCCCAGGTTACATGCCCTGTTTTGATACTTTGGGGAGCAGCCGACCCGTGGGAGCCGATCGCCCAGGGTCGTCAATTTGCTGATTTCCCTGCTGTTGAAGACTTTATTCCAATACCTGGCGTGGGGCATTGTCCTCAAGATGAAGCTCCTGAAATTGTCAACCCGCTGTTGCAAACGTGGGTTGCTCAAAAAGAGAGTAAAACTGCTGTGTAAATCGTTTGTAGACCTTGCCAGAGAACGATTTACAGCCCAGGGCTAAGGGATTGTTAGGCGCTTTAGGCCAAAATTCCTTAGTCCTCTGCTTTTTTAATCTGTACGTTCTAAGTAGTTCAACCTAAATAAAAACCAAATCCTAAAACCTTGCGCCGCCCACTGCGCGGGCGGCGCAAGGTTTTAGGAGCTTATATTTATAGCTGTCGCCACAAAGGTTAGGACACTGGGATCAAAGGGGGTGTGGGGGCTTTGCCCCCAGCCAGGGGTTCCACCCCTGCACCCCGTCCTAACCAATCCGTCTATGGCTATA
>Ga0105046_10002140_pt1 | contig 31043 bp, 30 predicted proteins | sample MAT03_FD_78385 | JGI IMG/M metagenome (GOLD analysis project Ga0105046, IMG submission 78385) | Freshwater microbial communities from Lake Fryxell liftoff mats and glacier meltwater in Antarctica - MAT-03 (megahit assembly) | ecosystem: Environmental > Aquatic > Freshwater > Ice > Liftoff...
GGGGAATTTGCCGAACGCAATGGCGTCGATCTCCGCAGCCACGAACTGATCCTTCGAGGCCAACTGCGTGAACCCGGGAGCGGCATCGACATCAGCCGCTAGATTCTGCGCAACAGTACAATTTGCGGGTGGTCTCAACCAGCCGAACAGCTACTCACACTGCGTCCTGGCGAGAATACGCGCTCGGCCAGTTGGCACAGGCCGGGTACAACCGGGGTGCCTCCAGAGAAAAGGTCGTTGATTTGCTTGCTGGGCAGGACTGCGGGATCACTGCGCTTGAAATCGACCTGCAGCTGGAGGACGTTGGGCGGGCGACCGTTTACCGGGCTCTCGATCAACTCGAAGACCTGGGCCTGATCCAAAGGATTGACCTGGGCGCGGACTCTTCGGCCTACGAAAAGGTCGATGTCGAAGGCCATCACCATCATCTCGTCTGCACTGAATGTGCCAAGGTAATTCCTTTCGAAGATCTTGGTTTGGAAAGGGCGATCCTCGCCATTTCGAAGCGTGACCGGTTCATCATGGAATCCCACGAAGTCACCCTCAAGGGAATCTGCGAAGACTGCCGTTAGCTCGGCTGAATCCCGGCAGGATCAGGTTGCGCATCAGCGACTCTCTCGAAAGAGAGCGTGACGCTTCAGGCGAGGATCGTACTTCCTGATTTCCAGTCTCTCCGGCGTGTTCTTCTTGTTCTTCGTCGTCCAGTAGGTCGTCGGACTTTCGGTTGAGACCAGCCTGATTGTCTGACGGCTGTCACCACGCGCCATCAGACTTTCTCCCCGCGGGATCGCAACTGCTTGACGACGAGCTCGATTCCTCGAACATCGATCACCCGGATTCCTTTGACGCTCACCGTCAAACGAACGAATCGGTTCTCTGAGGGCAGAAAAAACCGTTTTCTCTGAAGATTGGGTTTGAAGCGGCGTTTCGTTCTTGTCTGGCTGTGGGACACATTGTTGCCGGCAGCGGGCCGCCGTCCAGTGACCTGGCAGTAGTTGGGCATCGTAATCCTGTCTGAGTCGAGGTTGATCGGTCGGAACAGACTTGTTCTGACCGTCTATAGTATAGATAAGAATAAGAATCATTCCTAATATGGAGCAGAATATGCCAGAGCAATTAATCGAAGAACGCCGCCTCCCTGTCACAGTCCTGTCAGGGTTTCTTGGAGCTGGAAAAACAACCTTGCTCGAGCAGGTGCTACGCAATCGCGAGGGACTGCGTGTCGCCGTGATCGTTAACGACATGAGTGAAATCAACGTCGACGCCGAACTGGTCCGCTCTGGTGACGCGGCGATCGATCACGTTGAAGAGCGTATGGTCGAGATGACGAACGGTTGCATCTGCTGCACCCTGCGGGAGGATCTCCTGGTGGAGGTTTCAAAGCTCGCAGAGGATGGCCGGTTCGACTATCTGCTCATTGAGTCGACCGGAATCTCTGAACCGATGCCCGTCGCCGAAACCTTCACCTTTGCGGATGAAACCGGACGATCCCTGGGCGACGTCGCGCGCCTCGACACCATGGTGACCGTGGTCGACGGCGGCAGCTTCCTCAAGGACTGCCAGGGAACGGAGGGGATTCTTGAGAGGGGAGAAGGCCTCTCCGAAGACGATGACCGGAGTGTCGTTGATCTGCTTATCGATCAGATCGAGTTCGCGGACGTCATCATCATCAACAAAGTCGATCTCGCAACAGCTGAAGAGATCGGCCAGATTCAAGCGATCATCGCAAGTCTCAATCCGAGAGCGCGCGTTATTCAGGCGACCAAGGCAAACGTGCCACTTGTGGAGGTGCTGGACACCGGCCGCTTCGACATTGATGAGGCAGCGGAGTCTCCCGGGTGGCTGGCGACACTTCGGGGCGAAGAGATCCCGGAGACTGAGGAATACGGCATCGGGAGCTTTGTTTACGAGAGGCGTCGTCCATTCCATCCGGAGCGACTTTGGAAACGCCTGAACGAAAGCTGGAACGGCGTGGTGCGTGCCAAGGGCTTCTTCTGGCTAGCCACCCGCCACAACGTGGTCGGCGAATGGTCACAGGCCGGTCGGGTCCTGAACGTCGGTCCGCTTGGCTACTGGTGGGCGACCCTCACAGACGAGGAACGGGCCGACCGGGCGGAGCTGTTCGAGGATTCCGCGGCGTCCGAGTGGCAAGAGCCCTGGGGTGATCGCCGGCAGCAGCTGGCCTTCATCGGATCCTCGATGGACAAAGACGCAATCATCAGAGACCTTGACTCCTGCCTCTTGACCGATCGCGAAATGGTTGGTGGGCCGCTCGATTGGGCTGACTTCGAGGATCCGATAGGTGCCTGGCAGCTGACCGCACATGACCACTGATCGCCCTGGTGCGACTTCGGTCGTGGTGGAGCACGGACGTAAAGCTGAAATCTGCCTCGAAGAGCTCTGTGACCAGCAGTTCTGGTTGCTCGGCTTCGACATCCGTCGCCCCGAGGGCAACCTGCTGACGGCAGCTGGATTCAAGCGAAAGAGGGTTCCAAATTCTCGATGTACGCAATACGTCAAGGAGGGACCCGGTCAATCGGTGGGGCTTTGGGGTTTCGGACTTCTTTGGGTGTCTCACCGCACGAACCGCAGCCTCTACCTCAACCGGGACGGCGAGTACTTGGCAGCCGACGTCAGCGCGGTCCCTCGCATTCGAAATCCACGGAGCGTCAACACCCGCCTCGGACTGGCCGGTAAGGGTGACCCTCAGCTCGCGGGAATTGTCGCGAGGTGGTTTTCCGGCTACGAGCGTTGGGTCAAGGAAGTAGCTGGCATTGAGTACCGGCGCATCGCGCTAAGCGAATGGGGAAGCTGCTGTGGCGCCCAGGAGATCGCATCCAGATGGATGTCAGCTTCGGTCGAGCTCGACAGCCTTGCGAATCGCCAATACAGCCCTGAAGACAGTCAGACCAGGTTTCCCTCCGCCCTGCGGCGCAGCTGAAGAAACAGAACAGTTGTTCGCTATGCTGGGCTTATGCCTGTTGCTGTCAGTCGCACCCAGAAGGAACGCCGCGCCGAAACGCGCGGCAAGCTGCTCGATGCCACCGTAAGCAGCCTCTCCGACTACGGCCTGGCGGCGACCACCGCCCGGCGGGTCAGTGAGATCGCCGGGGTATCCCTCGGCGCCCAGACCCACCACTTCCCCCATCGCGTAGACCTGCTTGGCGAGACGGTCGAGTGGGTCGCGCAGCGTCGCATCGACGAGCTTCGGGAAATCGCCTCCGATCTGCCCGACGATCCGGGGGAGAGGCTTGGGGCTCTGCTCGACGTCCTCTGGGCTGACTTCAACAGCCCGACTTTCGATGTGTTCATCAAGCTCTGGGTTGCGGCGGCCGACGACCCGGATCTCTACGCACGGCTGGTTCCGGTCGAGCGGAGGCTCGCGGGTGAGATCTCATCACTGTGCGACGAGATCCTCTCGCCGAGAATCACTTCAGACCCCCGATGGCCGAAGCGGATCAACCTCGTGCTCAGCACGGTGCGTGGCCTCGCTTTGACCGAGCACTTCGAACCCCGCGGCAGCAGGAGAAGGGATCCCTGGCCATCGGCCAGGGCGACCCTGATCGAACTGCTCATTCCCTGAAACGAAACAGCCGACCCTTTTCTTCACTGGATATTTCAACCAACGGAATTCGACTGATGAAACACAAAAACATGAATCTCAACGGAAGGCCCTCATGAGCACTGCCCTGAAACCGTCACCGCGTCGCCCGATATTCGACGACGAGCACGAGGACTACCGCGAGAGCTTTCGCTCCTTCCTCGCCGCCGAAGTCACCCCGAACTTTGCCGAATGGGACAAGGCCGGGATGGTCTCGCGCGACCTGTTCAAGAAAGCGGCCGGGCACGGCTTCATGGGCATGGCCATTCCCGAGGAATACGGCGGAGCCGGGGCCGATGACTGGCGCTTCAACGTCGTCCTCACCGAAGAATCTGTCCGGGCCGGGGTCGGCGCGGCATTCGGCGGTCCGATGCTGACCACAGACATCTGCCTGCCTTACCTTCTGAGCACTGGTACCGACGAGCAGAAGTCCCGCTGGCTGCCGGGCATCGCCAACGGCGACACGGTGCTGGCGGTGGCGATGACCGAACCGGGAACCGGCTCCGACCTGGCCGCGGTCCAGACCAGGGCCATCCGTGACGGCGACGAATACATCGTCAACGGGCAGAAGACCTTCATCACAAACGGTGGCACCGCCGACCGGGTGATCGTGGTGGCGAAGACCGATCCCGAGGCGGGCCACGCCGGCATCTCCCTGATCATGGTTGACGCTGACTCTGAAGGTTTCTCCCGCGGTGGACAGATCGACAAGCTCGGCCAGCATGCCTCCGACACGACCGAACTCTTCTTCGACGACATAAGAGTGCCGGTTGACAACCTGATTGGCACCGAAGGCAGCGGCTTCTACCAGCTGATGGACAAGCTGGTGCCGGAACGCTTGATCATTGCCGTCGGCGCACTGGCTGCGGCCGAAGGTGCTTTCGAACACACTCTCGAATACGTCAAGGAACGCACCGCTTTCGGCAAGCCGATCGGCAGTTTCCAGAACTCACGTTTCGTGATGGCAGAGATCAAGACCGAGCTCACGATCGGACGCGCTTTCATCGACCAGTCGATCGCCAAACACATGGCCGGTGAACTGACCATCGCCGAGGCGGCGATGGCCAAGTGGTGGACCACCGAGCTGCTCGGTCGGGTCACCGACAGCTGCCTGCAGCTTCATGGCGGTTACGGCTACACGCACGAGTACCCGATCTCCAGCGCCTGGGTCGACGCCCGTATCACCCGGATCTACGGCGGGACCACCGAAATCATGAAGGAGCTGATCGGCCGCACGATGGGCCTGTGAGTCAGCCCTTGGCTTCCGAACTTGCGATTATGGTTCGATAATGGTCAAGTCCATCCTCGCTTTTTCTGCCGGTAAGAAGGCTCGCTGGTTCGTAGTTCTCGCCTGGTTCGCCGTGATTTTTGCGACCTTCGGCATGAACATCCCGGGCAAGTTCTCCGAGGCTGAGAACAACGAATCGAGCTCCTATCTGCCTGGCAACGCCGAAGCCACCAAGGCCCTCGACGCAACCAAGGCACTGACCAGCGGCGAACAGGCCGGGATCGTCATCGTCTACCGGCGTGAAGGTGGCCTCACGCCAGCTGATCAGAAGACGATCAAGGCTGACGTCGCCACGCTGAACAGGGAAGTAGAAGGCACCAGCGAGCCGTTCACCATCGGAGAGAAGTCCAAGGATCGATCGGCAGTACTCGTGCTTTCCAGCATCACTTCAACCGGCGAAGGCGGCGACCTGCTGGACCCGGTGGAAAAGGTGCGCGACGAAGTAAGTGGGTCTTTCGACGGACTCGACGTGGCGGTCACCGGCCCGGCCGGATACTCGGCCGATGCGATCAAGGTTTACGACTCGATCAGTGGCACCCTGTTCGCCGCGGCGTTCCTGCTCGTATTCGTCCTGCTGATCCTGATCTACCGCTCCCCATTCCTGCTGTGGTTGCCGCTGATCGCAGTCGGTTTCGCCGAGATCGGCAGTCGGGCAATCGGTTACGGACTGACCGAGATGGGGGTAACCGTCAACGGACAATCCTCGTCGATACTTTCGGTACTGGTGCTGGGCGCCGGTACCGATTATGCGCTATTGCTGATCAGCAGATATCGCGAAGAGTTGCGCGAGATGGAGAGCAGATCGGAGGCGATGAAGATCGCACTGCGCAGCGCAGGACCGGCAATCCTCGCTTCCGGCGGCACCGTGATTGCAGCATTGCTGTGCCTCTCACTTGCCGACCTGAACTCGACCGCCAGCCTGGGCCCGATTGGCGCGATCGGGATCTTCTCGGCGATGTTCGCCATGCTGACCCTGCTGCCGGCAATGCTGGTGATCTCACCGCGCTGGGTCTTCTGGCCGAAGGTACCGAAGGTTGGCAGCGGTGGAGTGGATGCCAACCATGGCCCTTGGCGCCGGCTTGGCGACCGCACTGCCAGCAGCCCGCGCCGCGTCTGGGTCGGCGCCCTTGTGGTGCTGGTGATCATGTGCGCCGGACTCTTCGCTTACGACGACGGTCTCACTTCATCGGGCGGGTTCCGGGATGAAGTGGAAGCGGTCACCGGCGAAAACCTGATCTCCCAGTCATTCCCGGGCGGATCGAATGCCCCGACCGAAATCATCGTCACCGACCCGGCCAAGACCTCTGCGGTAAAGACCACCGTCAGCGATGTCGATGGCGTTGCTTCGGTGAGTCAGGTGGCTGAAGGTGAACCCGGGGTCCTGCTGAACGCGGTGCTTGAGCCCAACCCGTACTCGACTGAGGCTTTCGCCCTGATTCCCGACATCCGTGACGCGGCCAAGGAAGCGGGTGGCCCGGACACGCTGGTCGGCGGTGGTACCGCCGTCGAATACGACATCAGACAGGCGAACGACCGGGACGTGAAGCTGATCGTGCCGCTGGTGCTGATCGTTGTCTTCCTGATCCTCATCGTGCTGCTTCGCTCGATCCTGGCGCCATTGATTCTGGTCGGCACCGTGGTGGTCAGCTTTGCGGCCGCGCTCGGGGTCGGCGTTCTGGTCAGCAAGTACCTGTTCGACTTCCCCGGGACCGATCCCTCGTTACCCCTGTTCGTCTTTGTTTTCCTGGTGGCCCTGGGGATCGACTACAACATCTTCCTGATGGCACGGGTGCGCGAAGAGACGCTCACCCACGGGACCCGGGAAGGAATGTTGCGTGGCCTCGCGGTCACCGGAGGTGTGATCACTTCGGCCGGCGTGGTTCTGGCCGGAACCTTCATGGTGCTGGCGATCCTGCCGCTGGTCTTCCTGACCGAGCTGGGATTCACGGTCGCTTTCGGCGTGTTGCTCGACACTTTCCTGGTCAGATCGATCCTGGTGCCGGCCCTGACCCTGGACATCGGCCCGAAGATCTGGTGGCCTTCCTCACTGGCGAAAGAGGACCAGTCCCAACGGCCTGCCGCAGGGGGAGAAGAGCCGCCCACGGGCACCGGCTGAGGGTCCACCTCCTCCGGCGAACTGTCGGTTCCGGGGATCATCGGGAAACATAAAGTTCTCGAATCGGCGTGTTGCCAAGCGGTGATTGGCGTGCTTCAATGAGAAGCATGAGCCATCGAGTGCGGTTCCTCCTCGTCCTGTTCCTCGGTTTCGTTTTTGCGGCACCGGCCGCCGCGAACGCAAGCGCCAACGATCGTTATCCGGCGAGGCTCAGCGTCGCTGGCGGCCTGACGATCACCAGCCAGCATGGTGAGCTGAAGGATTGCCAGCCGGCGCAGAGGTACACGCTCGAAGAACGGGCCGAGTTCGAAGTGGCGGGCAAAGTCATCATCGAGCGCATGGGCAACAGGGTGTTCAGCAGCACAGGTGCCAGCAAAGCCGGTGGGGCCGAGAGCAACAACGTCCTGACCGAATACGCCGAAAGTAACTACTGCCCACCCGACGACGACCCGATCGTGCTCGACCAGCCGAACTGCAACAAGTTCACCGGCCGGGCGTCGGCCAGCCTCATGGTCGACTACCGGCTGAAACGGCATCTGGTGGCGATCGGCCTGTCCCGTGACACCGGCGGGAGCCAGAAGATCGACTGCATGAGCCTGGGAGTCAAGAACCCCACGCCGCTTGGCACGCTCATCACCACCTTCGAGAACACTTACGCCGACATAGCCCTGCCACTCGACCTGAAGATCATGCAGTTCAAGACCCTCGGCGTCGGCAAGAAGTTCATCCGCCGAATTCACATCGGCGGTGCCTGCGACGCAGCAATCGTCTATCACGGCTCCAAGATCTCGAAGTTCAATGCGCAGGAAAACTCCTGCGAGGTCGACGGGGATTTCAACGTGGAGATCAAGCGCCTGAAGAAGAAGGCCTGACTGCCGCTGGAACGTCTGTAAGGCGGCGATAGGCTCGGTCCATGGAGATCTCGCTCGGAATGCTCAACGCCTATAACGTTTCGCTCTGGATTCACATAACGGCTGTGGTCGTCGGGCTGGGAGCCACTTTCGCCGAGGCGATCCTGACGCCAGTGGCGATGAAGGGCGACCCCCGGCATATGCCGCTGGTCTTCCGTGTCCAGCTGACGATCAACCGGTATTTCGTCCAGCCGGCGTTGCTGCTGATCATCGCGACCGGGATCTACCAGGCGATCGAATACGACTGGGACTTCGGTGCGTTCTGGGTGAGCGCCAGTTTCGTGATCGTGATCATCCTCGGCGGAATCACCGGCGGCTATTTCATCCCGACCGACAAAAAACTGCTGGAGATATCAGAGCGTGACATCAAAGCGGCCGGCGACGGTCCCGTCGAGTTCTCCGAGGAGTTCAACAACCTTTCACGCGGGGAAGCGTTCTTTGGACCGGTCACCGGCCTGCTGATCGTGGCCGCGATCTTCCTGATGGTCGTGAAGCCGGGCGCCTGATCAGCGGGTGGCACCGCGGCTGCCGGGTTCGGGGTCGACGAAGTCGGCTGGCTCCTTGCTCACGCCGGCCATGACCGCCGACATCTGGTTGGCCTTTCCGATCAGCCCGAACTGAAGCTCGGACTCGAGTTCGAGGCCGGCCTGGCCGCCACCATGCCAGGTGGATTCGAAGAGCTTTTTCGCCGCACGAACGGCATCGGGTGAGCGATCGGCGATCTCTGCTGCCAGTTCCCGGGCGGCGGTGAGTGGGTCGTCGCTGGTCCTGGTTGCGAGCCCCAGGACGGCCGCCTCTTCGCCGCTGATTATCCGCCCCGTGTAAGTGAGTTCCTTGGCGACGTCGAGCGGCAGCAGTCGGGGGAGAGTGGCGGTTATTCCCATGTCCGGTACCAGTCCCCAATGCACCTCGCGCACGCTCATTCTGGCGTCCGGGGCGACGATGCGGATGTCGGCACCGAGGGCGATCTGAAGGCCGCCACCGAGGCAGTTGCCTTGAATCGCCGCGATGACCGGCACCGGCACTTCCATCCAGGCGGTCGCAACCCGCTGGAAAAGGTTCGCTCCGAATCCATCACGTTTGATCGCTTCTTCCCCGAATCCCTCCGCCTGCCCGCCGGCCAACCAGCCGACGTCGATGCCCGAGCAGAAACTCGGGCCTTCGCCATGGAGGACCACGACCCGCAGTCCCGGCTCATCGGCCAGCCTGATTGCTGCCGCGGCGATTGCGTCGAACGTGTCCCCGTCGAGCGCGTTGTGTTTGTCGCTGCGGACCATCGCAACTTCGGCAACGTGGTCTTCGATCGTGATCTTGACGCGTTCTTCTGACATTGCCGGACCCTATCGCGACTACAGCTATCGAAAGGCTTCCCGAATCAGCCGCCGGGAGTGGCCGGTACCAGCTCGATCTCGATCCCTGAACGCACAGCCTTGATCGCACCGCCGCGGACCCGCAGCTTGGTCACCAGGTGAGCTTCGGCGTTGAGTCCCAGAAACTCCTGTGCCACGGCGGCAGTCGTTTCGGCCAGATCCTCAGGAGCCACCACCTGGTCGAAGAATCCGGCCTCGGCTGCACCGGCCGGGTCATACGTTTCAGCCGTGATCACCGCACGGCTGAAGTGGGCGGGAGTGAGGCGCTGCCTGGCCAGCTCGACCGCGAACAGGGGCACGGTCATGCCGATCTTCACTTCGTTCAGGCCGACTTTGAAAGGGCCTTCGATTCCGATCCGGCGATCGGCACAGAGCGGCAGGAAGGTCCCGGCGGCAAGGGCGTGTCCGGAGGCGGCGGTGATCACGGGCCTGGGGAAGGCCAGGGCCCGTTCGCAGAGGGTCGCTCCGAGGGTCAGCATCTCGTTGATCTGCTCCGGATGGTCGGTGAAGACCTTGAGGTCGAACCCACCGGAGAAGAACTTCTCCCGGCCGGTGATGACCAGTATCGCTTCATCTTTTTCGGCCTGGTCGAAAGCACCATGCAGTTCGTTGAGCATCGCGATCGAGAAAGCGTTCGCTTTGCCGTCATCCATGGTGATCGTCGCGATCCCGCCATCAAGTTCATAGGTCAGCAGTTCGGCCATCGTCATCCCTTCGGTTCAGTGTCATCCGGCACAGAGTCCCGAAGGATTCTGGCGGTTGTTGGCTAGGATCGTTGTCACCATGATGACCAGCCAAGTCTCGGCCCCTGGCAGGCTGTCACGCTCTTCGTCTTTTGCCGCGATCGCGGCGATTTTTGTCCTTTTCACCGCCGCTTCAGCGGTGCCGTCACCGCTGTACGTCGTCTATCAGGAGGCATGGGGCTTCTCGGCAACAACTCTGACCTTCGTTTTCAGCATCTACGTAGTAGGTCTGCTCGGTTCGCTGCTGGTGCTGGGCGCGCTCTCTGACCACATCGGCCGCCGGCCGGTTCTCGGTGCGGCAATCGCGCTCGAGACTGTGGCCCTGATCTTCTTCATCTCCGCCGGTGACATCGCCGTGCTCGCCATCGCGCGCTTTCTGCAGGGAGTGGCCACCGGTGCCGCGATGACCACGCTTGGTGCTGCCCTGGTTGATCTCAATCCCCCACACGCCCCGAACCGGGCCGGTGTAGTCAACGGCGTCGCCCCCCTGGGCGGCCTGGCGATCGGTGCCCTGGGTTGCGGTGCCCTGGTCCAGTACGCGCCGGCCCCGACCCACCTTGTTTTCGCCCTGCTACTGGCCGGCATGGTCGCCGCCGCCGCGATCGTGGCGCTGATGCCGGAGACCTCGACCCTCCGGCCCGGGGCCCGCAGATCACTCCAGCCCAGGGTCGGCATCCCGGAGAGCCTGCGCCCGCAGGTCTACGCCCTGGTGCCAATCCTCGCTGCCAGCTGGGCACTCGGCGGCCTCTACCTGTCGCTCGGTCCGTCGGTTGCCGCCTCGGTCTTCAACGCCGAGAGTCACCTGATCGGTGGAATCGTCGTAACCCTGCTCTGCGGCACCGGCGCCGCGACCGCGTTCGGCCTGCGCGACTGGACGACTGACCGCCTGCTCAAACTGGCGGGCCAGCTGCTCACCGCCGGCATGATCGTGACGCTGGCCGGGGTCGTTTTTGATCTCGCTCTGGTTGCGGCGGCGGGGACGCTTGTTGCCGGAGTTGGATTCGGTGCCTCCGCGCTCGGATCCTTCGGCACTCTCGCCCGTATCGCGAAACCGGATGAGCGTGGCGAGCTTTTCGCCGTCGCCTTCGTCATTTCCTACGTGACCTTCAGCGTGCCCGCCGTGATCGCCGGTTTTGCCAGCAGCACCTCATTCGGGCTGAAGGACACGACGATCACTTACGGAGTCGTCGTGGCCGCGCTGGCGGTCATCGCGCTGGTCGCGCAGCGCCGCATTACGGCCAGACGCCAGTTGGCTTAACCGCGCCTGTGATGCGTGAGGATGTGCTGATCCTTGGTGGTGCCGCGTATTCGCCAGTCAGTTGTGAATCCGTTTGCGTCAGCCGTGAAGTCGCCGGTGTTGAAGCCGTCCCGGCAGGGGTGGCCCGCCTCGCAACGGCCATCTTTCAGGCCGAGCGGGTGGAAGGGCCGGCCGTCATCAAAGCGGACCATCCTGCGCGAGTTCGATACGAAGCAGCGGGCCCGGGCCAAAGTCGTGCCGACCCGGGAGCTGGATGAAAAAGAATACCTCGAGCTTGCAGGGTTCACCCGGATATAGGAACAACGTGCTTAGGATTTACACCTGGGTCCGTTCGATCGACCGGGCAGCGCATTGCTGTTTCGACTTCTGCTTCTAGTTCCCTGGCCTACGCTTTTGCCGTGGCTCGATTGAACCATCTAGCATCGCCCAATGATCATGAATCTCGGGGGCGGGCTGCGCACCACAGTCCATGTCGCCGAGTACGACCTGCGGGAGTTCGCTCTCAGGGTTGTGCGCCTGCCGGAAGCGATGCCACTGCTGGCCTGGTGCCAGGCCAACGCGGTCCCGGATGCCCTGGTCGGTGGTTTCTACCTGCGGCAGCCCCAGAAAACGACCGACCCGCTGCTCAGTGGTTTGCCCCTTGGTGACCTGCGATCCGACGGACAGCGGATCGAGTCGGTGCCATTCGAAGCCCCATGGGGCCATAGGCGGGCCTGCGTCCATTCGGTCTCGGGCGAAGTGCGAATCGCCCGCCGCGACAAATTGCCGGTGAATCCCAAAGGTGAACTTCTGCAGGCCGGGCCGCTGCTGGTCGAAGACGGGGAGACCGTGGAAATCGAAAGTGAAGGCTTCTCGGAGGGTTCGGGCCAGTTTGACTCCGACATCACGGTCGGCCGCCATCCGAGGGCTGCGTTGGGCATCGGTAGAGGAAAGCTGATCGCCGTTGCCACCGAGGGCCGTACTTCGGAAGATGCCGGTTTGACCATCCCCGAGCTGGCCCGGACCATGGTCGAGACTGGAGCTGACTCCGCTTTCAATCTTGATGGCGGTGGTTCAACGTCTTTGGTCACCGATGGCCGACTCGTCAATTCACCGCGGGAAGGGCATGGGACCTTGATTCCCGGCGGCCGGCCGGTCGCCAGCGCAATCGTCTTTGTACGAACGTAGAAACTGGAAATATCATTCATGAGTACATTGGACAGGTGCACGTACTTTCTGGAATCCTCTTTTTCCCCCGCGGTGGTTCAGCGCAGGTAGCCCGTGCGCTTGCCGCAGATCTCCCCGAACAGGGCTGGGATGTGACCCTTGTTTCCGGTTCGATGAGCTCGGGTCTGGGCGACGCACGCAGCTTCTATTCCGGGCTGGACCTGAGAGTCGTGGACTTTGAAGCTGGCGATGCCCCGATGCACCCTTCGTTTGAAGACCGCCCCGGGGCACCTGACCGCTGCTTCGCCCTGCTCGATGACGAAGAGTACGGTGAGCAGGTTCGGGCATGGTCGCGTCACCTGGAGAAGGCCGACGCGGCTGATGCGGACGTTCTTTACCTCCACCACCTGACTCCGATGAATGAAGCCGCCGCCCGGATCGCGCCGCAGGTTCCGGTGGTCGGGCACCTGCATGGCACTGAACTTATGATGCTCGAACGCATCGCGGGTGGCCCGCCCGACCGTTGGATCCACGCCGAAGCGTGGGCCCGCCGCATGCGTCGCTGGGCGGCACAGTGCTCCGGCCTGATCGTCCACACAGTCGATGAGGTGGCTGATGCCGCCGCCCTCCTGATGGTCGACCCGAAGATGTTCTCGGTGGTGCCGAACGGATTCGACCCGGAACGGTTCAAGCCCGAGGTCGTTGAAAAAGGAGATTTCTGGCACCGGCAACTGGTCGAGTCCCCGAAAGGGTGGTTGCCGGGTGAGCCGGAAGGCAGCGTCTCGTACGAGACGCCCCAGGTGGCTTTGCTCGATGAGGCGGTTGTGCTCATCGCCGTCGGCCGGTTCACCGAAGTCAAACGTCTTAGTCTTTTGATCCGGTCGTTCGAGGTGGCCCGCTGTAAAGCCAGGCGACCGTGTGCACTGGTGATTCTCGGTGGCCACCCCGGTGAATGGGAAGGGGAACACCCGACCGAAACTATCCAGGATTCGGACGCGCAGAACGTATTCCTGGCCGGATGGCACGACCATTCTGAACTGGGTGCGTTCTTCAACGCGGCCGATGTCCAGGTGCTCGCGTCAGTCCGCGAGCAGTTCGGCCTGTCCCTGGTCGAAGGCATGGCCTGCGCCCTGCCGCCGATCGCGGTCAACCGCTTCGGGCCGAAAGTGATCATCGAGGATGGCGAAACCGGCTGGCTGGTCCCACCGGATGATGGAGCGGCCCTGGCCGACGCCATGATCGACGCGATTGACCACGGTGAAGAAAGGATCCGGCGCGGAATGGCCGGACGCCGCGCCGCGATGTCCCGCTGGACGTGGCCGGCAATCGCCGGTGACATTGCGCTGCTGCTTCAGGAGGCATCCGACTCGATATCCGAACCGGATGTGCCCGACACGGCGCGCGCCGATCTGGCCGGACCCAAGCATCTGAACTAGTCGGCAGCGGGTGCCGGATCAGCCGGGGGCGGCGTGGGCGTTTCCGGATTCACCACGAAGTCGCTCTGGCGAACCAGGATCAGGGCACCGACTGACCCGATCAGGGCGATTGCGCCGGTGATCAGGAAGAGCGTGTTGAGGCCGCTGACAAAAGCAGCCTGGGATATCTCCCTCAGCTGGTCGACCTGGGCAGCGCCGAGCCCGGGGATGGCCTGGAGTGCGTTGTCGGTCTGCCCGGCAGTGACCGCCGCGGTCAGCCGGTCGGCGTGTTCTGCGCCGGGGGTTCCGGCCAGACTCTGGCTGATCTGGTCACCGACCCGGTGCTGGAAGACCGCGCCGAGTCCGGCCACGCCGCTGGCGATGCCGACCTGGCGGAAAGTCGAATTGATGCCGGAAGCCATTCCACTCCGCCGCGGTTCAACGACGCCGATCGCGGTGGAAGCCAGAGGCGGATTGACCAGACCGCTGCCGATACCGGCAACCAGGAAGCCGACCACCAGGGCACCCCAGGCGCTGTCGAGTTCGATGCCATGCATGATCAGGATGCCGATGCCGACCAGGGCGAGGCCGCCGCCGAGAAGGAACCGGACCTGGATCCTGGTGGTCAGGCGGCCGGCGATCGGCCCGACCAGCAGCATCATTCCGGTGATCGGCAGGAATCTGAGACCGGCCTCCAGCGGGCCATAACCGAGCACACCGCCCTGGAGGTAAAGGGTGAGAAAGAGGAACAGGGCAAAGAGCGAAGCCGACATGCTGAAAGCAACGAGCGAAGCGCCGACGAAAGCCGGTTTCTTCAGCAGGGTTAGGTCGAACAGGGGATTCTCCTTTCGCATTTCGACCAGCACGAACGCCACGAGCATCAGCAAAGACCCGATCAGGCAGCCGAGGATCTGCGGGCTGCCCCAACCTTCTTTGTTGCCGTCAACCAGGCCGAAGATCAGCAGGAACAGGGCGGCGCTGAATAGCACCGCTCCGGCCCAGTCGATACCGGCCGGATGCGGGTCCTTTGACTCCTTGATGTTGCGCAGCGTCATGAAGATCGCGAAGGCACCGATCGGCAGGTTGACGAAAAAGATCGCTTTCCAGCCGAAAGCTTCGGTTAGCACCCCGCCGGCAAGCGGCCCGATTGCGACCGCGGAACCGGTGACCGCCCCGAGCACTCCGAAAGCGAGTCCGCGGTCCTTGCCCTGGAATGACTGGGCGATGATCGCAAGCGAAGTAGCGAACATCATGCCGCCGCCAATGCCCTGGACACCTCGCATCAGGTTCAGCATCAGCGGCGATTCGGATAGCCCGCATCCGAGTGAAGCCAGGGAGAAGAGAAAGAGTCCGACGATGAAGACCAGGCGGCGGCCGATCATGTCGGCCAGCGAGCCTGAGACCAGGAGCGATGCGGCGAGGGTCAGCGTGTAGGCGTTGACCACCCATTCGAGGTTGGTGAACGACGCGTTGAGGTCAGTCGCGATGTCCGGAAGGGCGACGTTGACGATCGTTACGTCGATCAGCAACATGAAGACTCCGGTGCAGACGGCTACCAGAGCCAGCCATTTCCTTTCCATCGGACCAGTCTATGACCGGCCCCCTCCGGTCCAGACCACGGTTTCCGGAAAGGTCAGGAATCCACGGTGACTTCGAGCAGTTTGTGGTCGTCCACGTTGTAGACGAAACCACGCACGTTGTCACGATGGAGCAGGAAGTCGGATCGGCGCACCCGCAGGATTGACTGTTTCAAATCAGCATTGATGTCAGTGAAGGATTCGATTGCGAATTGGGGAGCGACCCCCGTTGCATCCTGGAGTTCAGCCCGGAAGCCATCATCGGTGAGGGTCAGCATGCCGCAATCGGTGTGGTGGATCAGCATGATTTTGGTCGTACCGAGGCGCCGCTGCGAGATGGACAGGGAGCGGATTACATCATCGGTGATCACGCCACCGGCGTTCCTCAGGATGTGAGCTTCTCCGCGATCCAGTCCGAGGGCGGAGAACACGTCGAGCCGCGAATCCATGCAGGTGACAATTGCGAGTTTCCGCTTCGGAAGTACGTCGAGGTGATGTTCAGTCCAGTTTTCGGCGAAGTCCTCGTTGTTGGCAATCAAACCGTCCATGTCGGGCGCATATTAAGGCTATTGCCCGCACGTGTGCAACCGCCCCCTTGGCCTGATCCTGTTTGGGCGCTGCTCAGTCGGGAAGCAGCGACTCCAGGCTCACGTCGGGGTTGGTGAGATCGGTTTGGCTGACCGGGAACTCCGCTTTGATCAGGTCGCGGATCGTTTCGCTGACGTCCCACACGTTCACGTTCATGCCGGCGCTGACCTTGCCTTCCTTGACCCAGAAAGCGATGAACTCACCACTTTCCACGTCTCCGCGGAAGACCACTTCTTCCGAACCGTCGGTATAGCCGACGTATTCCATGCCGACGTCGTACTGGTCGGAGAAGAAGTAGGGGACTTCATCGAAGTCGGGATCGAGGCCGAGGATCGATCGGGCCGCCGCAGCCCCCTGGCGCCTGGCGTTGGCCCAGTGCTCCACCCGGATGCGACGGCCATAGAACGGGTGCCAGGCGTTGGCGACATCTCCGGCGGCGTAGATGCCGGGACTGCTGGAGAGGAAAGTTTCGTCGACCAGAATCCCGTTGTCGACGTCGATGCCGGCCGCTTCGGCGAGTTCGGTGCGCGGGATGACGCCGACTCCGACAACCACCAGTTCGGCCGGGATCGAGTCGCCGCCATCGGTCAGGACTGCTTCGACCTTGCCGTCTCCGGTGAAGCCGGTGACCCCGGTACCGCCCAAGAATGTCACACCCTGCTTCAGGTGGACACCGCGGTAGAAAGCTCCGAGCTTCGGGCCGAGCACCCGGCTCAGGGGAACTTCTTCCGGCTCGATCAGAGTTACTTCGCAGCCCTCCTGTCGCGCCGAAGCAGCCACTTCGGAGCCGATCCAACCAGCGCCGACGACCACGACTTTCAGGCCGTCCCTGAACTGGTCGCAGAGAGCCTTCGATTCACCTACGGTGCGCAAGTAGTTGATTCCTTCGAGGTCACTTCCGGGAAGGTCCAGCCGACGCGGCTCGGCGCCGGTGGCGATCAGGAGACTTTCGTATTCGACGGTTTCCGAGCCGTCGACCGTGATCGTGTTCGTGTCCGGATCGATCGCGGTGACAGTGGCGCCCGTCTTCAGTTCAATCTGATCGTTTTTGTAGAAGTCAGCGTCGTGAACGTAGGGGACCTCGGTCTTTTCGCCGCGCAGGTAATCCTTGGAGAGCGGTGGGCGTTCATACGGACGCTCGGATTCAGAGCCGACCATCAGGATTTCTCCTTCGAAGCCGCTTTCGAGCAGAGCCTCGGCTGCTTTGGCACCGGTCAGGCTTGCGCCCACAATCACGATTCTCTGGTCATTTCCCATGCTCACCTCTCATTGTGGTCCCCTCCTGGACAATCTACCCGGAACCTGTGTGACCGAAAACTCCCTGCTGCATTGGATTTCCGGGGCTTTAGCTGTTACCTTGTCTATCCCCTCGGCGCACCCCGTGCGCCTTTTTTGTACCCACCTTCCTCGTTAGGCACCTCCATGACCCCTGCTGCGTTTGCTGCTCTGAAACCTTCTGCCGCCAAGTCTGAATCGGATCCGGCGGCCCCCGCCGAAACCGCTGGTTTCGATGACCTCGGCCTTTCCGATTCCGTCCTCAAGACCCTCAAGGGCCTCGGCTACACCGAGCCGACTCCGATCCAGCGCGAAGCGATTCCGCCGCTGGTGGCGGGTCGTGACCTGCTCGGCCAGGCAGCTACCGGCACCGGCAAGACGGCGGCGTTCGCCCTGCCCGTGCTTGAGCGTGTTGCCCGAGATGGCGGAGGCGACCAGCCGACCGCGCTGATCCTCGTCCCGACCCGCGAACTCGCGATTCAGGTCCACAAGTCGACTCAGGGTTATGCCCTCGGTGTTGGCGCCCGGGTCCTCGCTGTCTTCGGTGGCCAGCCGATCGGCAAGCAGCTTGGCCCGCTGAAGCGTGGCGTTGACGTTGTTGTCGCGACCCCCGGCCGTGCCCTCGATCACATCCGCCGCGGCTCGCTGAAGATCAGCAAGCTGAAGATCCTCGTGCTCGATGAAGCCGACGAGATGCTCGACATGGGTTTCGCCGACGAACTCGAAGAGATCATGTCGGCGATTCCCGATGCCCGGCAGACCATGCTCTTCTCGGCAACGATGCCGCCGCGCATCGAGTCGATGGCCAAGCGCCACCTGAACGACCCGGTCCGCATCCGGATCAAGCGGGAAGAGGTCGAAGAAGGTGAAGCCCCCAAGGTTCGTGAGACCGCCCACCTCGTTGCCCGCCAGAACAAGCCGGCCGCGCTGGGTCGTGTACTTGAACTTGAGCAGCCCAAGTCGGCGATCGTCTTCTGTCGTACCCGGCATGAGGTTGACTCGCTCACCGAGACTCTCGGCAAGCGGGGCCACCGCGCCGACGCCCTTCATGGCGGCATGACCCAGGAGCAGCGCGACCGCGCAATGGGTCGTCTGCGCGCCGGTTCGACTTCGATCCTGGTCGCGACCGACGTCGCCGCCCGCGGGCTCGACGTTGACCACCTGACCCACGCTTTCAACTACGGCCTGCCGACCGCCCCCGAGCAGTACGTCCATCGCATCGGCCGGGTTGGCCGAGCCGGTCGTGAAGGCATCGCGATCACGATCGGTGAGCCTCGCGAGCAGCGCAACATCAAGGCGATCCAGCGGCTGACCAAACGCCAGATCGAAATCAAGGAACTGCCGACGGTCGCCGAGCTCAAAGCAAAGCGCCTCGAGATAACCCGCACCTCCATTCGTGATGCCGTGCTCGCTGCCGGCGAGAACGTCGCCGGAGCGAAAGCCATGGCCCCGTTTCGTGAGCTGGTTGAATCGTTGATCAACGAGGCCGAGCTCGACCCGATTGACATCGCCGCCGCGGCCACGCGGATCGCCCACCAGAACTCCGGACTCGAGATCGACGAACGTGAAATCCCGCCGGTCGGCAGCAAGGGTGCAAAAGGAAGCAACGGATACCAAGGCAAAAGCAATGGTTATCAGGGAAACAGCAACGGAACCCGATCCAACGGCGCCCCGTCGCGTGGTGGCTACAAAGGCAAGAACCCGCGGGCCAACAAGCCGGTCGGAGCCCACACCCGCCTGTTCTTCAGTGTCGGCAAAAGTGCCAGTGTCGCCCCGCGCGACCTGGTTGGAGCGATCGCCAATGAAGGCGGCCTCAGCGGCCAGCAGATCGGCAGCATCGAAATCAAGGAGAACTTCTCCCTGGTGGACGTGCCGACGGAAGCCGCTGACGGTGTGATCAAGGCGATGCGCTCAAGCCGGATCAAGGGCCGCAAGGCGACCATCCGCAAGGAACGCTTCTAGAAAACGGAGATGCGGGGCCGGATGGCCCCGCCCGTGCCTACTTGATGGCGGTCAGGTCGACCACAAAGGTCAGCGTGGCGTCGGCCGGGATTGCCGGCGGGCTGCCAGCAGCTCCGTAGGCCAGGTCCGGCGGGATGATCAGCTCGCGGCGTCCGCCGACCTTCATGCCGACGATGCCTTCGTCCCATCCCTTGATCACGCTGCCGCCACCGAGTGCGAACTCGAACGGCTCGCCGCGGTCCCAGGAAGCGTCGAACTCCTTGCCGGTGTCAGTGACCACACCGACGTACTGCATGGAAAGGTTGTCACCGTCCTTTGCTGCCGGTCCTTCGCCTTCAACGATGTCGTTGGAGACGAGTTCGGTCGGCTTGTCCGTCGAAGCTGCGATCTTCGGCTTCTTGGTCAGGTCCGTGCTGATTTCACCACCAGCGGTGCTGGACTTGTTGTCGTCGCCTCCCTGCGCGATGAGCACGATGCCCACGATTGCGACAAGCAGGACAGAAGCACTGATGAGCGTGACTATTCGGCGATCCATGCCGGGCATGTTAGCCCGGCAGGGTGACTGCCGTCATCTGACCGTAGCCCCGGCACGGGTCAGCCGGTCGGGTCCGGCCGGTGAAGGAGATTTGCCCGAGCCCCCGGGCGGGTAAGGTCGGGTTGAACCTGAAATCAACTGAGGAGCGACCGAATGGCTGCAAAAGGCAATGCGGAATGGCAAGGCGATCTAAAGGACGGATCCGGAACATTCACAGCGGGTGACGGCATCAGTGGTGAGTACTCCTATAGGTCGCGTTTCGAAGACGGTCCCGGAGCCAACCCGGAGCAGCTGATCGCGGCTGCCCACTCTTCCTGTTTCTCGATGGCCCTTTCCGCTGCCCTTGGAGAGAATGGAACCCCGGCCGAATCGGTCAAGACTGATGCTTCGGTCCAATTGCGGCTGGTTGACGACGCGCCGACGATCACCAGGATCGACCTGACGACGGTTGGTGTGGTGCCCGGAATCGACGAAGCCGAATTCGTCAAGCTCGCCAATGAAGCCAAGGCCGGATGCCCCGTCAGCAAAGCCCTTGCCGGAGTTCCGGAGATCAACCTGGAGGCCAGCCTCCAGTCGTGAAGTACCTGGTGACACTCGGTGTCATGGTCGCGGCGGTGCTGCTCCCGGGAGCGGCGACCGCGGCGACCTTGGTGCCGATTGCGCCAGATTTGACATGGGGATCGGAGCCGATATTCGTGACTGCTCCGTCCGGCGACCAGCGGCTTTTCATTGTGGAGCGTGGCAACGAAAGCACTACTCCCGACACACCGGGAGTGATCAGGGTCGCTGAAGGAAACACCGTCAAGGCGACTCCGTTCCTCACGGTCGACAACACCGACACGTTCAGCGAACGCGGCCTGCTCTCAATGGCGTTCAGCCCCGACTATGCGACGAGCGGGCTGTTCTACGTCTTCCATGTGGCCAACGGACCCGACGCGCTCGATCCAGACGGTGTGGCCGGAGACATTCGAATCATCGAGTACAGGCGGTCGGCATCGGATCCCGACGTGGCCGACCCGGCTTCGGCCCGGATCGTCTTCAAGACCGGCCATTCAGCCGGCAACCACAATGGTGGCTGGCTCGCTTTTGGACCGGACGACATGCTTTATTTCACGATCGGAGACAACGCCACTTCGTCTAACGCCCAGGGGCTGGGCAATTTCTTCGGCAAAGTCCTCCGGATCGATCCGACCGACCCCGATGGCCCAGCGCCTGGCCCGCTCACGGCGACTATTCCCGCAGACAATCCTTTCGTCAGCACACCGGGTGCCCTCGGCGAGGTTTACACCCGCGGCCTGCGAAATCCCTTCCGGGCGTCTTTCGCGCCCGACGGTGACCTGGTCATCGGGGACGTCGGCGAAGGAACGATCGAAGAGGTAAATGCCGGGAATCTGGCCGGCAGGAACATGGGCTGGCCGAGTTGCGAAGGATTCTGTGACACCCCCAATCCCGCCTTCACCGATCCGGTCTTCGAGTACCCCCATGACCCCGGCGGATGCGCGGTCCTCGGGGGTTACGTAATCAGAGACCCCGAGCTGGCCGGTCTTCTGGGTCGTTATCTGTACGGCGATCTCTGTCGGAATGACCTGCGAACACTGAACCTGGATGTCCCCGGTGCCGATCCGGGGCAGGCCGGCATCGAACTGACCCCGGCCCAGGGCCAACTCCGTTCTTTCGGCGAAGACAGCCGCGGCTGCTCATACGTGATCACCAACAAGTCGGTCTTCCGCGTCGCGCCGAACGTTGGCTCCGGCAAGGACTGCCCGCGGGCCGAACTGCCGCCGGATCCACCTCCGCCTGATCCGTTGCCAGACGTCACCTACACCTTCTTCGCGCCGAATTCGCGGCCGTTGGCCCGCCAGCTCACTTTTGCTGGCCAATGCAGCCTCAGCTGCACGATCAGGGTCGGAGTGACCGTGCGGATCAGCCGCAACCGCTTCCGTCCGCAGGTCGGGCGGATCAAGCTGACCCCGGTCACCGTTTCGGCTGACGCCGGGATTCGCACCCGGGTGACGCTGAAGGTTCCGGGCAGGTCTCTGAAGCGGATGCGCAAAGCGGCCCGGAACGGCAGCCGTCTGAACGCGATCGTCCGCAGCAAGCTCAGCGGCAGCGACGGGTCAAGCGGATCGGGACAGCGCGGGGTGCTCCTGATCCCGGCAAAACGACGCTGACCGCCCGATAGGCCATAACGCCCGCCGTGGTGGCGGACGGTCCGTGCGGTGCCAGGTCAGGGCTTGATCGTCCAGCCTTCTGAAGGATCGACCTTGCCGTCGAAGAAGTCGGACAGGACTGATTCGATTGCGTCCGGGCCCACGCCCTCGCGGAGGGTCAGCCAGGTCTTGCTGGAGTCGATGAACTGGTTCTGGCTCTCGCCGACGCGGCGTCGGACTTCCGCGGCACCCCAATCGGCGTTCCGCTTGGCGAAACGGTCCGGTGCGAAGAAGAAGCCCGGATGCGGTCCCGGCAGCGGCTCGGCATCGGGGTCGGGGGCGAGCCCTTCCCAGTCGGCAGCGCCGATTACGGTGCTGCTGACCAGGTTGTCACCGAAGTGGTTGTGTACCTTCGCGCGCAGCCCGGCGTTTCCACCGAAGTCCAGGTAGCCGGTCTTGAGCGACGAATCGAGACTTTCCAGATCGTCGTAGGCGACGATTTCGTCGTAAAGGCCGGTCCCGGCGACGAAGTCCGCGTTGCGAGCGGAAGTCAGGGCGACCACGTCAACGTCGTCACCGTGGTCCCGCTGGAGCAGGAATGCAAGGGCGAGCGCGGTTTTGCTTGAAGCGCTCGAAAGGATCAGGCGGTCAGCCTTGACCAGTCCTTCGTCCTCCAGCCAGTCGGCGCAGAGGTAGGAAGTGGCGAAGAGCGGGCCGAACAGGGCGATGTAGGGCTCACGCTCGGGCGTGTCGCCGGTTTCCGGGGTGGTGAAGCCGTAGCGGTTGTAGATCGCCGGCAGCCCGTTCCGGTGGCTGGTGCCATCGACGAAGCCGGTGTCCGAGATGTCCGTCGGTTCAACCACGAAATAGCTCGACATCGGCATGTAGCCATAGAGCCGGGATCCTTCTGGCATGCCTTCGACATCGGACCGCAGGATTTCGGAGTATCCCCAGGCCGGGATCCGCCCGAGACCTTCGCCAGCCGGGAAAAACTCCCAGTAACGCATCGCATCACCCATGGCGGCATAGGTGATGTTGTTGGCGGTGATCGAGAAATTGTCTACCCGGAGCAGAACCTGACCGGGGGAGAGCTCTACGTCTTCGGGGGCCGGCAGTGGCAACACGGTGCTGCTCCTCAGGTCGTCGCGGCTCACGGCAAAATCGTATGAATCAGGCATCGCTCTCCTCGTCACTGGTGATCCGGGCGGGTCTGGTTGACCTGGTCGGCGCAGCCTATTCGCATTTGCCCAGCACCAGCCCCTTTTCTGATTCGACTCAGCTCTGGCTGCGGGCGCCGAAGACCTGCCCGGCAGGCTCGCGGGCTGCCGGGTGCTTCCTCACGGAATCGAGCCAGAGTGGATAGGCAACCCGGATCTGGAGGCTCGAGCTGCTGAGCGCGGCTTCGCGGACCGGGTCCCAGCTGAAGCCGTAAAGCGCGCGGATCTCGGGCGGCAGGAGGCCAACGGTGCTCAGCTTGATCACTTCGGTCAGCGGGGTCAGGGCAAGTTTCATCCAGCCGCTGAACGGCGGGTCGAAGATGATCGCTTTGGACCGGTCCCGAACGCTCTCGGAGATGTAGAGGCTGCCGTCGGTCAGCCGGCCCTTCACGTAAGCGCGCAGCTCAGGCTCCGTTTCCGGGATTGAGGATGAAGGCATGCCGAGCAGCAGCCCGATCTGGCGGTAGTCGGCCCAATAGGACTGGCGTTGCTCCGGGGTCAGCGAGCCAATCAGCCTTTCGTAGTAGACGAGCGCGGAGTCGGCCAGGGTGGCCAGCGTCCAGAGCATCAATTCGGGATCGTCTGCCGCGTATGGCATGCCGGCCGGGATTGGTCCGTAGTCCTCTTCGACCTTCCCTTTGACTCTCTTGTGCATCGCCTGGATGCCGGTGCCCGTCCGGCGAGCCAGATCTTCGTCACCGAAGTACATGCGGCTCATCTGCTGGTCGGTCCGCTGGAGGCGGCTTTTTGGATCGCTGAAGATCACTGAATGGCGGTCGAATCCGACCACGGCCAACGGGTCACAGGACTGGAGCAGCAGGGCCCGAACCCCGGAAATGGCGATCAGCCGCTCGCTGTGGAGCCGCCGGATCATGCTGTTGGCCGCGAAGAAGCCATCGACCGCGGAAGCCTGTTGGACGGTGTTCCTCCCACCTTTCAGGCCGGGAAGGGAAGGCACTCCCGGGATCGACAGGCTCATGCGGCCTCGATGAGGACAGTTGCGGCGACTGCTTCTGCCGCCTTTCGCCCGGACACGAGTGCTCCCTGGATCGACGGAGTTTCCCGGTGGTCACCGCAGACGAAGACACCCGAATCGAGCAGCGGCGACTCGCCCTGGGGGCGGTTGCGTCCGGGCTCGAACGAAGGCAGGGCGCGTTCGATCGTGTAGGTGCGGAGGTGGCTCCACGTATCGATGGTTGAGCTGCCGAACCAGTCGCTCAACTCGGCGATGACCGCTTCGTGGAGATCAACCCGTTCCGTCTCTGAACCGACCACACTCACTGCGACCAGCGAACGGCCCTCGGGGGCATAACCGGCAGTAACCGAGCTCGGCACGGCCAGCTCGTTGATCGGTCCGTCGTTGGCCGGGGAAAGCACCAGCCAGGGGCCGGCGATTGCTGACGAAGGTGCGTCGAAGTAGAAGCAAACGGTGACCCGGTCCTTCTTTGGCACGGGCAGACCAAGCAGCTTGGATGCAGCCATCTCTTCGGTTGCCACGATCACTGCTGCTCCTTGGACCGTAGACCCGTCGTCGAGTTCAATCGCTGTCGCTTCGACTCTTGAAACTTTCTGGCCGAACCTGATCGAGCCTTCAGGCAGCCGGGCCGCCAGCTGTGCGGCCAGAGAACCCATGCCACCGGCTGGCAGCACGGTGTTGCCGGATGAGAAGCAGCGGAAGAATATTTCCATCATCCGGCTGGAGGTGAGCAGGTCCGGGTCGATGAAAACTCCGCCGAAGAACGGCCGGAAGAAGTATTCGATCATCGCGGTGGAAAAGCCGCGGTCCTCAAGCGCTTTGAGTGCCGTGGTCTCCGGGCGCCGCATGATGTTCCGGGGGTTGGCGTCGAGCAGTTCGCGGCGCATCTGGAACAGGCGCCATTTGTCGGAAAGGGTGCCGACCGGCGAGGCGGCGGCACCTACCGCGGAGCGTGGCATCCTCAGCGGGTCGGCGAATTTGGAGAAAGTGCCGCCGATCCTGACCCGGGCTCCCGGTACGAAAGATCCGAAATCGAGGGAGTCGTAGTCGAAAGTCCTTTTGGCTTCGGGGTAGGCGTCGAGCATCACCTGGAAACCGCGGTCGAGCTGGAAGCCGTCAACCGTGTCGGTCCTCGCGCGGCCGCCGACTCCATCGGAAGCTTCGAGGACCAGAAAATCGATGCCCCGGTCCTGGAGCTCGAGCGCGCATTTGAGTCCCGCGAAGCCGGCTCCGATGATCAGAACCGGCCCACTTTCGCTGGCGCCTGGCTCAGGGCTCACGTTGCGTCGAGTTCTCGCCGCAGGCCTGCGACCGCTTTGTCACCTACCCGCTTGAAGATCAGGGCAAAAACCGGATCAAGGATCTTGGCCAGGCCTTTCGGGGCAACGTTCGCGGAGTAGGTGACTTCGGTCCGGCCGTCGGGCAGGGCTTTGAAAGTCATCGTGTCCGTGATGCCGGCCATCCCGGTACCGCTGGTGAGGACGACCCGGTCCGGACGCTGGATTTCAACAGTTTCGTATTCGAGGGTGAGCTCGCGCCCTCCGAATTCGGTAACCACTTTGTAAGTGGCACCGGTCGAAAAAGGATCACCTTTGGTCAGGTCGGAAGAGACGGTGTTCTCGTCCCATTCCGGGGCCGTCCGGAAGTCGGCCAGATACGTGAAAGCTTCATCGATCGGCTTTGAACTGATTACGGTTGCTGTGTAGGTCGCCATACCGGTTCAGCTCTCCGGGTCTTCGAGCTCGCTCGAATGCTCGTGGTCGGCTTCTCCATAGGTCGCATTCGGATTTTCGGCCTCGACCTTGCCGGCGTCGTGCAACGGATTGCGGCCCTCGTCGAAATTCTCCGCCTGCTCGATCAGCTCCGCCTCCGACTGCTCGAAGCCGTCAGTTTCGCCGTCGCCGGTTTCGTTGAGCGCGCGTTCAGCTTCTCTCTTGTCTTCTTCTTTGTCGTGCTTGAAAGGCATGAGATAAAGCTACCCGAACGGCGTCGGGGGAAAACGATCAGGTGGTCCAGTAGGTCCCGATGCGTTCGGCGAACTGGCGGGAATCCTCTGCGTAAATGCGGTGGCCGAGCGGGATTGCCTCCGCCAGAAGTCCCTCCTGTGCACCTTCGGCGAGCAGCCTGAGGTCGGTGTAGTCGGGCCCGCCGCCCGGGCGCTGATCGAGGGTCTCGATGAGCATCGCCAGGTCGTTGTTGGTCCCCAGAAGCTCGGCCAGCCGGTTGGTCTCCTTGATCTGGGCTTTCAATCCCACGCTCCAGGCATTTCGCAACAGCCGCAGCTGGTACCAGAGGTCCTTGAACCGTTTACGCCATTCGTGGAGGTTTTCGACGCTCGGATCCGACTCAGCCCGGTACAGCCCCCGGCGACCATCACGGTAGGTCCGGCGCAGGCCGTTCTCGAAGAGAGTCCAGTCATCCGACCCCAGGGTCCAGCTGTCGATCATGTTGCCGGCGCTTTCGATCGCCGCGGCTGCGCTGGCCAGATGCTCTTCACCGGTTGCCGGATCGTCAGCGCCGCTGTCGGCCCTGAGTTCGTAGATCAGGGCGTCGAGCGTCGTCCCGTCGCCAGGAAAGTCCGACCGCAGTGATTCGATTGTCTGTTCGAGCACGTCAGCATCCCGAACGTCGGAAAGCAGCCTTGCCGCGTCCCGGTAGCGGTGATTTTCCTCGCGAAAATTCTCCTTGCCGAGATCGTCACGGACCAGCCGCAGCACGGCCCGCATCTTCTTGAGGTCCTTGCGGGTCTCATGGACGACGCGCCCCCGGTCAGTCGGGTCTGATCCACGAAGGTTGCTGAGGGCGGACTGGACCCTTTCCCGCGCTACACGCTTCACTTCGGACGCCGGCGCGTCGCGCTGGAACCGGAATGGCCCGGGCTCTTCAGCTGCTTCGGTCTCGGGCTCTTCGGCGAACGTATTGACGTTGATCGAGAACCGGCTGACGTCAGTTTCCCCGGGGGCGACTGAAGTCAGGCCTTTGCCGGTGGCCAGCGAGTTTGCCGGCGCTTTCATTGGTTCGAAGCAGATCACGTTTTCTGCCGGGGGCGCGAAGACCTGGGCCGCGGGATATCCGGCATCGAAGTGGACAGTGACCATCAGGGCGCCATCGGTGACTCCGAATACCGAGCCCTCAGGCAAGTCACCGAAAGCACGGTCCCAGGCGGTTGAGCCCAGCACCTCGGTCGAGGCAGCGACTGGACTTGTCACACCGGTCGGGATGCCAAGGTCATTGGTTTCGATCGCGGTCATCGCCGGCAGGTCGACCGCCCAGGCGTCCCGTTCCGAATCGGGCAGCGAGATGTAGGGATGGAAGCCGAACGCCAGCGGAACGGAGAGGTCGGCCGTCGGGGTGACGGTCGTTTCTACTGTGAGGGTGCTGTCCGCGAGTGTGATTTCCACTTCAAGGCGGTGCGGGAAAGGAAACGCTTCGAGCAGCTCGAGGTGGGCTCCGAAATCGAGCGAGGCCCTGAGGCCGGCTGATTCCAGTTCGTCACCCGTGGAGGTTTCGTCGACTTCCCAGAATGGGGAAGCAGCCAGGGTGCCGTGGATCGGCAGGCCGTTGGCGTCACGCCGCACGCCGTAGGTGTCTTCTTCCAGGTCGACCGTGACGCCATCGAAAACGTATCTGTCACCGGCGAGGCGGTTGGCCCAGGGATAAAGGATCGGGATGCCCATGGTCTTGCCGGACTCGACGTATTTCTCGATCCCGCCGCGCTGGCCGAGCAGTTCCCTGCCGTCGGATCTGAGTGAGACGCAGATCATTCCCGCTTCGGGGACGAAGGTCGCAGAGAGGCCGCTGCCGGATTCCAGCCGGATTGCCTTGAGAGCCATGTGCAGATGATCGCTGATCAACGCACCGCGGGTGTAACCGGGTGTTCACATCTGGCAATGTCGGCATCGCTCCTCCTTTGCAGCGCCAGGAGGGGCCAAGGAGGAGCATCAACTTTCGGGCGGGTCGTCGGCCCGGCCAAAAAAGCGCATCGCTCCTTGTTCGCTCCTCTGGGAGCAGCGAAGGAGGAGCGTTACCCGTTTGGCCGGTGGTCGATCGGGCGTGGGGCGATGAAAAGGCGATCGGGGCTGTACTCGTCGAAGACTCTCTCGAGGCGATCCAGGGTTGCGGCGGGAAAGCAGTCGGACAGCTGGTAGTCCCGCTCGACGAAGTTCAGGAACTTCGAACCGGTGGCCCAGGGCTTCATCGCCGCGACCAGCTGGTCCAGGTCGGCAACGCCTTTGGCGGCCATGTCGGGGCCGGCCGCGAGGCCGATGCCGTTGACGATGTACTCGCCGTTGAGGTGATCAAGGGCTCCACCGTCTTCGGCGGGTTCGGCCAGCACGCCGCCGATGTGGCGAAGCTCGGCCACGAACAGCGTGGCAGTCGAATCAGGTCCGACCGCGTCAAGGAACGCTTTGGCCGCGGTTTCGTCCAATCCGCCCAGGAGAAGAGAGTCGCCGATGCCCGGCATAGGCTGCTCGGGATCTCCGTGAAGCCGGACGACGTCCGCGACCGGCTGGGAACCCCAGCCGCCCATGACCGGCTCAGCGACCCCTTCGGCCAGCGCCGCCAGTTCGTCGCCAACCGCCTGGTCAAGTGAAACGCCGTCGATGCAGACCAGGGTCCTGCCGCGAATCGGCTCGGGGATCTCTTCAAACGGGGGGAGACGCATGATGCGGAATCCGGAAGTGACCGAGTCTGGGGCATTCCGGGTCCACGCGAGCCAGGCGGTGAGAGCGTCGAGGGCTGATTCCGCCGGCAGGTAAGTGGCACCGGCGAAAACTTCGGACATCGAAAGCAGGTCGACTTCGACCGCGGTGACCACGCCGAGCCCTCCGCCTCCGCCACGCAGGGCCCAGAAGAGGTCGGGGTTGCTGACCGGATCCGCCTTCACGAATTCGCCATCCTCGGTTACGAGTTCGACCGAGGCGATGTGGTTGCAGGCCAGCCCGAAGGAGCGGCCGTAAGTGCTGAGGCCGCCACCAAGGAGGTAGCCGATCACGCCGACCGTAGGAGCCGAACCGTGGAGGAAAGCGAAGCCGTGTTCAGAGGCGGCTTTCACCACGTCATCGGTCTCAGCGCCGGCGGGGATGCGAACCGAGACGGTGTTGGAATCGACGTTGATGTTGTCGTCGAACAGGTTTGCCTTGAGCAGCAGGGCGTCGGAGAGGTCGCGAAGGGCGGGGGCGGCATGTCCGGTCGTCTGCGGGGCGACCTTGAGCCCGTTGTCCCGGGCCCACCTGATTGCTTCACACACTTCTTCAACCGAGGTGGCAACTGCGATTGCGGCTGGTGTCTGGTCGGCGGCCAGGTTCCAGCCCAGCCTTTCGGAATCGTAGTCAGGGCTCTCGGGAAGGATGATTTCGGACAACGTGAACCTCCGGAAATTGCGGATATTCTACCTCGGGAAGGGCGCATTGTACCCACCCGGGGCTGCCGTCATTCCGACCGCCCGAGGCCGTACTCTCCACCCTCCTTGAGCATCAACCCCGCCTACTCGAACGCCGGTTTTTCAACCGGAACCCCTCTGCCCGACTGGCCGACTGACCGCCCCCTCAGGGAGTGGCAGAAAGCGGCGATGCTGGAGATCGAGGGCCACCAGGGCGCGAGTTTCCTGGCGTCGGCCACGCCCGCGGCCGGCAAGACCACATTCGGCCTCCGGGTTGCCCACCGCATGCTCACCACCGGGCGGGTCAGCCGGGTTGTCGTGATCGGCCCGACCACCCACATCTGTCGTCAGTGGGCGCTGGACGCGGCCCGTTACGGGATCGACCTCGAGCCCAACCGTCCCAACTCTGACGGTCCCGAGCCATCGGACTTTCACGGAGTTGCCGTGACCTACCAGACAGTTGCCTCCGGACCGGGAGTCCACGCCGTGGCGTCCCGGCGCCCGACTCTGGTGATCGCCGACGAGCCGCATCACATGGGCGATCAGGCCAGCTGGGGCATCAGCGCCCAGGAAGCTTTCGGCCAGGCGACTTTCCGGCTGTTGCTTTCGGGAACCCCGTTTCGCTCGGACAACGAAGCGATCCCGTGGGTCAGTTACGACAGTGATGGCATCAGCAGTGCCGATTTCGTCTACGGATACCCGGAAGCGCTGGTCGACCGGGTCTGCCGGCCAATCACTTTCCTGCCGTATGACGGTGAGATGGAATGGTCAAGCGAAGGCAAGGTCTGGAACGCCGACTTTGATCTGGTGCTCCCGGCCAGCGAGTCGGCCCGGCGCCTGCGGACCGCCCTCGATGCCGACGGCGACTGGATGGGTGAGGTCCTCCGGGACGCTGACAAAAAGCTCGAAGAAGTCCGGAAGAGCGGCCACCCTGATGCCGGCGGCCTGGTCGTCGCGTCAGATCAGGACCACGCCAGGCTGATCGCCCGCCGGATCTACTTCATCTCCGGTGAGCAGCCGGAGATCGTGATGAGCGACGAGCCCGATGCCAGCAATCGCATCGCCGACTTCTCCGCCGGCAACCGCCGCTGGCTGGTTTCGGTGCTGATGGTCTCGGAGGGCGTGGACATTCCCCGGCTGCGGGTCGGTGTTTACGCCACCGCCGCCCGGACCGAACTGTTCTTCCGCCAGGTGGTAGGACGTTTCATCCGGACGACACCAAGCCCGCGCCGCCAGATGAGCTATCTGCTGTTGCCAGCCGATGGACGCCTGAAGAAGCTCGCTTTCGAGATCGAACGGGAGCGAAACCACGCGCTTGACCTGGCACCAGGCCTGGCCGATGAACTCGAAGAGCTGGAAGAAGAACTGCCGGAACGAACTCCGGCTGGTGAGACTTTCCAGATGTTGAGTTCGACCGCCGCCGAGCTTGACGATGCGATCCTCGCCCAGACGACGATGCAGCTTTTCGCAACTGATGATGTCGGGGAAGAGGTCGAGTCGGTTTCAGCGATCACCGGGTCGGTGACCCGGAC
>Ga0105046_10002142_pt1 | contig 31040 bp, 17 predicted proteins | sample MAT03_FD_78385 | JGI IMG/M metagenome (GOLD analysis project Ga0105046, IMG submission 78385) | Freshwater microbial communities from Lake Fryxell liftoff mats and glacier meltwater in Antarctica - MAT-03 (megahit assembly) | ecosystem: Environmental > Aquatic > Freshwater > Ice > Liftoff...
AGTTTTTTAGGGGGCGCAGCTGTTTAAAGACCTACAAAATTTACCGAACTATCGTAACATCCCCCTTAAACAACTCCCTCCGACCATCGATAAACTCTACCTCAGCCTGGTACACAAACACCGCAGGATTCAATTCCTTGCCCCTATAAGTACCGTCCCAACCGAGTGAAAGGTCGTTTGGGTCGAAATCGAAGCGTTCCCAGAGCAATTCACCCCAACGGGAATACACTTGCAAGGAGTTGATTTTTCTGACGCCTTTTTGATCGGCAAATACGGTAAAGATGTCGTTTTCTCCGTCGTCGTTCGGTGTAAACACGTTCGGAATGTACACATCCACCCTACGATCGACTAAAATGCGCAACTGGCCGTCGTCGCGGCAACCGGCAACCGTGGTTACCTCTACCGAGTATTGGGTTGACACCAATGGTGCAGCCTGAAAATTCAGGCAGGTATCGCAGCTCAAGCCTGTAGAGGGCGTCCATAGAACCGACTGAATCTGGTTCAAAGGAAGGTTTACTTGTGTCGTAACCTGGTAAACACCGCCTAGATCAATCGTGGCCCCAGGAGAAACTACGATGATAAATTCAGCTGGCTCAATCAATACTGCCGACAATGAAGTGCTACAGCCTTCTGCATCTTGCACCACAACCGTGTAAGGCCCAGGTACCAAGTTGGCAAAGGCGCTTTGTATGGTGAATGGTCCATTGTTCAATGAGAACTTCACCGGTGGCACGCCGCCAATAACCTCATTTACGATGATGGAGCCTTTGTCGCCATAGCAAGGTGGTTGATTTACAGTTGCCATCGCAGTTGGGTCAATTGGATCAATAACCACATTATCGGTATCGGTACAGCCATTCGCGGGGTCAGTTACCAGCAGCAAATAGGTGCCGGGTTTACCAATCAATGGCGTAGTTGTGGTACTGCCGGAAACGATATTACCATTATTGGTTGTCCAAAGGAAATTTATGGCACCGACACTGGTCGATAATGTTCCATCCAAATTCGCTGTTTCCCCAAAACATTTAATACTGAAACTGGTGCCTGCATCGGCCATTGGAACCACTTGATTGGCATTCACCGTAACGGACATGGAATTGGTACAATGGTTTAGCGGATCAACGCCAAAGAGCCAGAATGTTCCCGGAACAGTGGTTGTATAAGATGTTCCGCTTCCTAGAATGGTCGTGTCAACACCGGATATTCTCGCCCAATTGAAATTAATACCAGGGAATGGTGAACCACCGACCAAAGTCGCCGAAGTTTGCAAACAGGTCAGCAAAACAGGTGGATTGATGAATAGTGGCGGATACGTCAGGTCTTGATTGATTACAATTATCGCGGTATCAGCACAGAATGTCAAGGTGTCCAACAAGATAAACTGATAGGTGCCGGGATCTGCTATTTGTAAGGTAGTGCCTGGTGTGTACACGTTTGTACCACTGAGCCACACGGTGTTGGCATTAAAGGAGCCCTCAACAGTACCATTCAACGTAATTTGGTCTAGAACACAATCAAGCAAATCGTCAGGTGTAGCAGCAATGGTCGCTATGGGTTGGTTTGTGATGTCTGTCACAACCACACTGGCGGTGTCTTTACAACCATTTAGGGAAATTATCATCGTGTATGGCGCTGCTTTTCCCACTTTTACTGTCGATGTTGTTGCACTTCCAATAAAGGTGCCGCCTACCGTGCTCCAGGCAAATGTAGCGCCCGGAAGGCTGGATTGGCCCACTAAGTTTACTTCGCGCACCAAACAGTTTAATGGAATTGGGTTGTTGATGCTGGCCACCGGAATCTGGTAGAACACAATTGGTGTCGGTGCTGAAATGACCGTACAATATGCATTCAAAATGACGTTGCCTGTAGGCCCTGCATTGCCTGCTACGGCTGCGATGTAGTATGTGGTACCATACGTCATGGTCGCTGGATTGAAGCAGAACGTAGGCTGGGTGCTGCGGGCAATTTCATTCACGATCTGGTTGCCGCTGCCTTCATGCAGGATAAATTGCAACGCATCGTTCGGATCCAGTATCTGACCAAGTGCAGTGTAATCTGCTGTAATACAACCAGTTCCGCACAGAGAAATAGGAGCATTACCCATGGTACCAACAGCTGTTGTGCATGGAACCAAGCCAATATTGAAACTACAAACGGCGGTACAACCGTTGGCATCCGTCACCGTAACCAAATAGTTTCCTTGATCCAGGTTGTTGAGGTTGAAAATGCCGGGCACAACATTGTTTTGGGTGCTTCCTGGCGACCAAACTACTGTATAAGGCGCAACACCACCCGCAATATTCACGGTTGCTTTTCCGTCAATTGTGGTCGGCGTAGAAATATCGTTCACCTTAGCACAAACTATCTGAAGGCTACTCGCCGGCTGTGTAATAATGAAAGATGTGGTACTGGAGCACCCGTTAACATCTGTTACGGTCACAGCATAAGTGCCCGCAACAAGGTTTACTAGGTCTTCCATGTTGCCCGCTGTAGATGACCAAGTATAAGTGTACGGGGTACTACCACCATTTACCGTCAAGTTTATGGCACCTGTACTGTTGCCAAAACAAAGCACATTTGTCTTTGTGCCGCTCAATGCAACTACGGGTATGGTATTGGGCACAACAAATGTATTGACTGAAGTACAAGTGCCTCCAGCACTAACTGTAACGGTATAGCTTCCACCTGGCAGGTTCTGCAATGTAGCAGTTGTTTGTCCACTTGCCCAGTTATAAGTATAAGTGAGGGCTGGGGTAACATTCAATACAATACCTCCATTATTCGCAACACAAGATGTATTGTTGGTAATGGCCCCATTTACCCCTGGAATGATAACATTCTCCGGGATAATAAAGGTTTTCACATTGGTGCACCCAAGCGCACCGGTGACGGTCACCGTGTAAGTACCGGAAACAACATTTGTAAGGTCTTCAGTGGTGTTCCCATTCGACCAATTGTAGGTAAATGGCGCTTGGCCGCTCGCGACTGTAATATTGACCGTACCACTTGTTTGCCCACAGAAAGCTGGTGTAACCAACTCCGTAATGGCCGGAGCTTGTGTGTTGTTGGTAATATTGTACACAGAAGTGCTGGTGCAAGTACCGCCAGCACTAACGGTAACTTGGTACTGCCCAGGTGCCAGGTTAGCCAAATCCTCTGTTGTGGCCATATTTGACCATAAGTAGGTATAGCTAAGGCCAAATCCTGGGTCTGTCGGATTCATGGTAACATTGACAGCGCCATTGTTTGCCACACAGGACGTATTAGGTACCGGTGTGCCCGCAATGGCGAACGAAACACTGTTGTCGGGTATTACGGCAGTGGCAATAGCTGTACAATTATTGGCCCCAGTGATGGTCACGGAATAGGTGCCATTCATCAGGTTGGCCAAATCCTGCGTCGTTTGTCCGCTCGACCATGCATATACGTATGGTGTAGTTCCGCCAGTTACTGTCAGGTCAATGATGCCGTCTACCAAGTCGCACAATTCAGCTACAATAGATTGCGAAGGAGAAGGAAACGTCCTGTTATCTTGAACAATAAAGGATATGGAGGCCGTACAGGTACCTGTTTCCGTTACTTCTACCGTAAAAATACCGTTTGACAAACTGGATACATCCTGGGTTGTAGCACCATTCGACCACAAATAAGTGAATGGCCCAACGGGAGTCACTGTCAAATCAATTGCACCATTGTTTATGGTACAGTTCGTCAACGGTACCGTTGTACCTGCTAAGCTGAAAGTGGTTGCGTCGTTGGGTACAAAAAGAATGGTATCGGCGGTACATCCATTCGCACCAGTAACTGTAACAGTATAAGCTCCTGGCAACAAGCCCGTAAGATCCTGGGTTGTAGCCATATTTGACCAGCTGTACGTATAAGGCGTAATGGCACCTTGTACCTCGATATCGATGGCACCATTTGGATTGGTACAGATAGATGCGGTAATGACTGGAGCAATAACCGGGTCAGAGGTATTGTTCTGAACGATAAATGTCGCCGTAGAAGAGCAGCTGGTACCTGCCGTCACGGTAACGGTGTACGTACCTGCTGGTACATTCGTCAAATCCTCTGTAACAGCGCTATTTGACCAACTGTACACATAGTTTCCAGCAGGGGCGACGGAGATATTGACCGCGCCATTGGGGCCGGCGCAAGACGTGTTTTGCGTTAGAGCGCCAGTGATATTGAGCACGACGTTGTTGTTCGTGACGATCACCGATGTAGTTGCCGTACAAGCAAAGAAGTCCGTAACGGTAACAGTATAGGTGCCTGGAAGCACATTTGCCAGGTCTTCCATCGTGGAGGCGTTCGACCACAAATAAGTGTAGGGAGAAGTTGCACCACTGGCTGAAAGGTTGGCACCACCATTGGGCAGGCCACAAATAGCGGGCAAACTGGCCACAGACAAATTGGGCGAAACTGCAGCATTTAAAACCTCGTACGTTTCGGTTGCCGTACAAGTACCCAGTTTCACCGTAACAGTGTAAAGTCCAGGGGCAAGGCCATTGATATTCTGGGTCGTTCTGCCATTAGACCACATGTAGGTGTAGGTGTAAATATCGGGATCAACCAATAGATCAATGAAGCCATTGAGCGGCGGAATGCAGGAAAGATTGTCGTAAATAACACCATTCAAGGATATGGGGACATCGTTGTTGGGCACAAACACGGTTGTCTCCGCCGTACATCCCCGTGCCGTTGTAACGGTAACAGTATAGGTGCCTTGCGGTAGGTTCGAGAGGTCTTGGGTCGTTGGGCCAGAAGACCACTTGTAGGTGTAAGGCGTTATACCGCCATCAACGGTGAGGTCAATACTGCCATTTGAAATACCGCAATAGCCGGGTGTTACATCCGTGATGAGGTTCGGATATTCCAGGTTTTCATACACGTCAAATGTTACCGTTTCCGTACAGGTACCGCCCATGCTGACGGTAACAGAATAAGAACCAACAGCAAGGTTGTTTCGGACGAGCCCTGAGCTTCCGTTGTCCCAGGTGACCGTGGCATTTGCCGGAGTCACTTGCAGCATAATGGAACCATTATTTGTTACACAAGAAGTTACATCATTCACATTGCCGTTAATATTTACCGGAATCTGGACATCGTTAAGCACGACACCATTATCCGATGTGCAACCATTGCCACCCGTTACGGTAACGAGATAAATATCTGCGGGCAAATTATTCAGGTCTTGGCTTGTAACGCCATTCGACCAAACGTAGGTATAAGGTGTCACCCCTCCACTTACAGTCAGGTTGATGCTGCCGTTGCTCAAACCACATGTTGGATCGACAGAGCTAAAGGAAAGGTTGGGCAAATTCGGCAGGTCTTGAATGGTATACGTCACTATTTCCACGCAAGTTCCTCCTGCACTTATTGTCACGGTATAGTCGCCGGGGCCCTGGTTGAATATATCCTGCGTAGTGGCACCATTTGACCAGGTGTACGTATAGTTAGCTGGCGGTGTGACGGTCACATTGATGCTACCGTTGCCACTGAGGCAAGTTGTATTGTTGACAACCACCGCACTAACATTAATGGGCGGGTTGAAATTGGGAATATCGATAGTCCTAACCGTAGAACAGCCATTGGCACCAGTGACCGTAACTTCATAAGAGCCAGCCAACAGTCCTGTTTGGTTCTGCGTTGTTGCGCCATTCGACCACATAAAGGTATACGGTGGAACACTGCCAGAGACCGTTATGGAAGCACTGCCATTGGGCAGATCACATGTCGTTTGAACAAAACTGGTCACGACATTTGGAACGTTGGCATTTTCAGGAACAAAGAATGACGCTACTTGGGAGCAACTGCCTTGGCCTGTTACGGTAACGGTATAGTCGCCTGGCGCTAATCCTGAAATATCTTGGGTCGTCTCGTTGTTCGACCACAAGTAAGTGTAGGTACCAGGGGGTGTCACTGTAACATTGATGGAGCCATTAAACATGCCATTACAAACTGTATTGGCAACGATCGTAGCCGTCACATTTATAGGTGGATTGTTGTTCGGGACGGTGATGTCCAATACACGCGTACAGCCATTTGCTCCTGTTACAGTAATGGAATAATCACCCGCCAGGATCATGGTCAAGTCTTCGGCGATTGAACCATTAGACCACACATAGGTATAAGGAGCCACGCCGCCGTTAACAGAGACATTGATGGAGCCGTTCGGCAAATCGCAGGTAGATTGAATGGTCGTTGCCGTTACATTGGGCAAATTTGGGTTGTCTGGCACCGTAAAGCTGCCCGTTGTAGAGCAAGCGCCTTGTCCTGTAACCGTGACATCATAGGTTCCTGGTAACAAGTTGGTAATATCCTCTGTTGTTGCGCCGTTAGACCAGTTATAGGTATAGGAACCAGGAGGCGTAACCGTGATATTGATGCTACCATTTCCATTGCCGCTACAAGTAGTACTAGCAACGATGGTACTGGTGATGTTGATCGGAGGATTGTTGTTAATTACGGTTCCACTGGCTACAACCGTACATCCGTTGGCACCAGTAACTGTAACCATATAGCTTCCTGCAGGCAACATGCTCAGATCCTCCGTAGTTGCGCCATTCGACCATTCAAAAGTATAGGGAGGTACGCCACCATTAACGGTAAGATTTACGCTTCCGTTCGATAATTCGCAGGTAGATTGAACCGTACTGATTGAAGCGGTCGGGTTGTTAGGGTTGTTAGGAACGGTAAATGTTCCAGAAGCGGTACAACTTCCCTGACCTGTAACTATGACATCATAGGTCCCCGGCAACAAGTTGCTAATATCCTCTGTTGTAGCGCCGTTCGACCAGTTGAAGGTGTAAGATCCTGTAGGAGTAACCGTGATATTGACGCTACCATTGCCGTTGCCATTACAAGTAGTGCTGGCCACGATAACACTGGCGATGTTGATCGGAGGATTGTTATTGTTTACGGTTGGATTTGCTACTGCCGTACAGCCATTGGCCCCGGTGACGGTCACAGAATACCCACCTGCCAGAATGTTGCTCAAGTCTTCGGTAGTTGCACCATTCGACCATTCAAAAGTATAAGGAGTTACACCTCCCGTAACGGTTAGGTTAATACTGCCATTCGTTTGGTCGCAAGTAGATTGGACGGTTGTAAAGGTTGCGTTTGGATTGTTTGGATTGTCTGCAATAGTGTAGTTTCCAACAGCCGTACAGTTAACGCCGGTGGTTACAGTGACCGAATAAGAGCCCGGAGGTTGGTTGCTCAAATCTTGCGTTGTTTCTCCATTGGACCAAACATAGGTGTAAGTGCCGCTTGGAGATACACTTAAGTTGATGCTGCCATTATTGTTGCTGTTGCAGACGGTATTCGGCACTGTTGTAGCCGAAAGTACAATATTAATGGGATTGTCAGCTACTGTCACCGTATGGACACCCGTACATCCGTTCACGTCAGTTACCGTAACAGAATAAGATCCTGGCGGTATCATTGACAAGTCTTCCGTTGTTTCTCCGCCCGACCATAGGAAAGTATAAGGAGGCGTGCCGCCGCTGCCAACGGTTAAGTTGATGGAACCGTTACTTTGACCACATATTGCAGCCACATTTGTGGAAGTAAGGGTAATATTTGGATTGTTATTAGCAACTGTTGCGGTGTGTGTAACCGTGCAGCCATTATTATCTGTAACAGTAACAATATAGGTGCCCGCAGGAACATTGGCTAAGTCCTGTGTAATGGCACCATTTGACCAGTTGTATGCATACGGCACGGTGCCGCCACCAACTGTCAGGTCAACTGAACCATTGCTATTGGTACAAACTGCCGCCACAGTGGTAGCACTATGCGTTAACGTTACGGTGGTAATAACTGCAGAGCCAGAAACTGTTCCAGGACAAGAAGGTGGATCAGCCATTACCAGGCCACCTATTGTCCAGGTCCCTGGCTGATTCACCGTTAAAGTATAGGGATTGTCGGAAGTGGTTATCGGCGCCTGAGGCGTACCATTTCTAATGGGCGTAAAGGTCCAGGGACCCACTCCAGTAAAGGTGATCGTTAGATTTACGGTACCATTACTACCCGCACAAAGCACCCCGCCACCAGAGATCACAGCTGTGGGTCTGGGCCGGACGATAATAGTTTTACAGACAGTGTCGGTACCCGCTGGATAACAAGTGTTTCCAGCGCCTACACAAAGAACTGCGGTACCCGAAAAATTAGCGGCCCATGCAATATTTATGTTACGGGTGGGGCTTCCAGTTATTGTGCCAGCGCTGGGAGGCGTAAGTGTCCACGGATAGGTGGTTGCTCCATTGACGACAGGGACTGAATAGGGAAAGGAGGTTCCTGCGCAAACGAGTGGATTGCCCGTTATCGGGCCTGGCGGAGGCGGGTCTGGGCAAATAGTAGAACCGTTTGTGACCGAAATTGCGTAGTTACATACCGCTCCAGCACATCCATCCAACACGAACCAGTAAGTTTGCCCTATAACGAAATTGTTAGAAGTAAGTGTAAACGGATTGACGGTACATGGGCACTGAAGTGCCATGGCATTACCACTTGTTGGAGGGCACCCACTGTATACACCGCCTTGTAGTCCATTGTTGCCACCACTGCCATTACAATTTGATGGGGTGACTTGAATAGAAATCGAGGTAGTTCCTGCACAAAAAGCAAACCATTCGTCGTTGTTCAAAACCCATCCTCCGCCGCACCCGGGAAAGTTTTGCTGCTGATTGTTGTTGTTGATGGTATTGCAATAACCGTTCAGGTTGGCGCAAAGCACTGGTGCATCGGAACAAGTGTTACCTGAATCTGGAAATCCTGGTGGTGGACATTGCCCGAAGACAAATTGACAGGAACAGAAGAGGGTGACAATTGAAATGTAAAGATTTCTCATGCAGTTAATTCTAAAAGTACAACACAATAAAAGTAGGTGGCAAAAAAAGTTGGTTCAATTCGGGTCAAAAGTATCCAATCTAAAAATCTGGTTTTATCACAATTGAGGAAAAAAAAAGTCCTGAATAATCAAAAGTCCAAAATAACCATCCGCCAGACTTCTTCCGTCAAGTCTTCTTGGTAATCATAAAAGGGCTTAAACCCCACTTTTTCGTGGGCCCGCAGAGAGCGTGTATTGCTCAATGCGACTTCTGTCAGGGTAAAATCAAATTCCTCCTTACATGTTTCCCGCATTTTCAAAAACATGCCTTCAAAAATTCCTTTCCCGCGAAAGCCTTCTCGCACACATACTTGGCCCATTACAAACCATCGGGATTGATGCCCTATCGGCACTCCGTTCCGTTCTAAGGTTTCCAGCAAATTAAACATCGGTTCAAGGATTGGCACTTCCTGTGCAAAAGAAGGCGGCATGATTAAGGCATAACCCAGCACCAAATCTCCATCTTTTGCAATTATTGAAGGTGTATGTTGGTTCATGCGCCACAATACGTCTGGATCATGCTGAACAGTTACAAAACCATCGGCCTTTGCTACTTCCGGAGAAAGTGCCAAAGCAAGATTATTTGATTGTAAATCAAGTATTTGGGAAACTTCCGATTGGGAGCTTACGGTTGTAAAAACAACATTCATACCCTGCAAACATACACAAATTACATTTCATGGTACAATGAATTCAACAAATGTGGTTGCGTGACAAGCCAATAGAATGGTGTTTTGTCAAGAACGTGACACAAACGACCAACAAATCGCTGCTTTTGAAAAATTTTCTGAGCATTTTTTCAAACAATGATTTCGACTTTTGAGATTCTACCTACTTTCGGCACTTCAAAAAAACCATCAGTACATCAGCTAGTCACAAATCACCTAACCATGACGCTTGGCATATTAAAAGAAACAGACGGCGAACAACGTGTTGCCGTAACTCCAGATTCTGTTGCGGCACTTTTCAAACTCGGCATCGAAAAGATCATTGTTGAAAAAGACGCTGGCGCAACTGCGTTTTTCAATGACGCGAGCTATGAAGCACAAGGCGCCGCCATTGCAGATCATTCTGCAGTGCTAAAACAGGCTCAGATCCTGGTAAAAATCAATCCGCTTTCAGCTGGCTCCCTTGGACAACTCGCTTCCGGACAAATTATCATTGGACAAATGAATCCACTTTCTCAGCGAGAAGTGGTCGATGCTTTGCTCAAAGCCAAAGTAACGGCGTTCAGCCTGGACATGGCACCCCGTACAACCCGAGCCCAGGCGCTCGACGTGTTGTCTTCCATGGCCACCGTGGCTGGTTACAAAGCAGTGCTCAGCGCAGCTACGCACCTGCCAACATTTTTTCCGATGTTCATGACTGCCGCTGGCACCATTAAGCCAGCAAAAGTGCTGATCCTAGGTGCAGGCGTAGCAGGCCTGCAAGCAATCGCCACCGCTAAACGTTTGGGTGCTGTGGTTGAAGCCTTCGACGTGCGTGCAGCCGCCAAAGAAGAGGTGATGAGCCTCGGTGCTAAATTTGTTGAAGTGGCAGGCGCTACCGACGACAAAGCGGCAGGCGGATACGCGGTGGAGCAAAGTGATGAATTCAAACAACGACAAGCACAACTTATTCACGATCATGCAGTTGCAGCAGATGTCGTGATTTGTACCGCGCAGATTCCTGGCCGAAAAGCACCTTTATTGCTGCGCAAGGAAACCGTAGAAGCCATGAAAAATGGCGCGGTTGTCGTAGACCTCGCCGCTTCTAGTGGCGGCAACTGCGCACTTACGGAGGATGGCAAAACCATTCGAAGCAGCAATGGTGTCTGTATTATTGGCGATTCAAATCTGGCTGGCACCGCACCCAAAGACGCCAGCGTGATGTTTGGCAAAAACGTGGTCAATTTCATGAAATTGATCTTTGAAAAAGGCAATTTGAACCTGAATTTTGAAGACGATATCGTCGCAGGCACTTGCATTGCGCACGATGGCGCGGTCGTGAGCGAGCGCATGAAATCGGTCATGGCAGCCCAATAAGAAGCACCATATTGGTTTCAAGTACTGTCCATATAAGTTGCAATTCATTATGGCCGACTATGTAGAGCACCTGAAGCACCATTTAATTCAAATCATTCCAAACTCCGGGCTAAAAAGCAGCTTTAGCATGAGCCCTTATGTTTGATTCAACATTTAAAAAGTCCTTTTCATGACCAATTTTTTCATTGAAAATCAGGATACCATTTACATTGTTATCCTTTCGATTTTGCTCGGGATAGAGGTAATTTCCAATGTGCCTGCCATCCTGCACACCCCGCTGATGTCGGGAGCGAATGCCATTCACGGAGTCGTAATCATCGGTGCCATCATCGTGATGGGCCATGCACACAACGACGATTACCTGGCCCTTTCTCTGGGCTTTTTGGCAGTTCTCATGGGCACCTTAAACGTAGTTGGCGGCTTTGTGGTCACCAACCGGATGCTCGAAATGTTTAAGAAAAAGAAATAGCAGCTACAACCAGATCCATTATGTCGAATTTTTTACTCCAGCTCTCATACTTAATAGGCTCTATCACCTTTATCGTAGGTCTAAAGCAACTCAGCAGCCCTGATTCGGCCCGAAAAGGCAATTTGTTGGCCGCTGCGGGCATGTTACTTGCCATCCTTGCCACAATCCTTTTCCACGAACACGACGGACAACGCATTGGCAATATCCCTTGGATTCTGGCCGCTATGGCGCTCGGAACCGTCATTGGCTGGATGATGGCGATGAAGGTTAAAATGACTGCCATGCCACAAATGGTGTCCTTTTTCAACGGTATGGGCGGTGCTTGTGCCGCTATTATTTCCATTGTTGAGTTCCACAGTCACCCGGAAGGCTCTTCTGGTTATCTTCTGGTCGTGTTCCTTGGCCTTGTTATTGGTGTAGTATCTTTTTCTGGTAGCATCATTGCCTATGGCAAGCTTGATGAAAAGATCAAAGACTTCTCCTCCAAAGCACTGACCTATTTCAACCTCCTCCTCCTGGTGCTGATTTTTGTGGTAATCGGAGTCGCAATTGCATCTCCTGAGGTCTTTGGCGGTTCTGTGATTTGGGTTTTGTTTACCCTTTCAGCCTTATACGGCGTGCTATTCGTCATGCCGATTGGAGGCGCGGATATGCCCGTTGTAATTTCACTGCTGAACTCGTTTACGGGTATGGCTGCCGCTTTTGGCGGCTTTTTGTACAACAACCCTGTCATGCTTACGGGCGGTATTTTGGTCGGTTCTGCTGGTACCATTCTCACCGTATTAATGTGTACTGCCATGAATCGCTCTTTGCTTAATGTCATCATCGGCTCCTTTGGCGGCGGTGGTGGAGCGGCACGAGAAGGCGGTGGTGGCGACCAGGTGGCGAAGGAAATTAGCGTGACCGATACGGCCATTCTTTGTGCCTACGCGAATAGGGTTGTCATTGTACCCGGCTACGGCCTTGCAGTGGCACAAGCACAGCATATTTGTCACGAATTGGAGAAAAAGCTGGAAGAAAAGGGCGTTGAAGTCACATTTGCGATACACCCGGTGGCAGGTCGTATGCCCGGCCACATGAACGTTTTGTTGGCGGAAGCAGATGTGCCGTATCCCAAAATGGTGGAAATGGAAGATGCCAATCCCAACATGAATTCAACGGACGTTGTTATCGTGGTGGGCGCGAACGACGTGGTAAACCCCGCTGCAGAAAACGATCCCGGCAGCCCCATTTATGGAATGCCGGTACTGAAAGTTTGGGATGCTAAAAACGTCATCGTGATGAAACGCAGCATGCGCGCCGGGTATGCCGGTATTGAAAACGAACTTTTCTTCCACCCCAAAACCAAGATGTTGTTTGGCGATGCGAAAGATATGCTGGGCAAATTGGTTTCGGAGATGAAAGAATTGTAGATATGTAAAACCAAGTACCTGTATATATTCCTCGCTTTTGCGGGTGTAATTGTTGAATTATATCGAATATCAAGCAGTCGTGTCTTTCCGAGCGCAGCGAGGAGCCTGATAATTATCGCAACCCAGGTTCCTCGCTGCGCTCGGAATGACACGACTGCTTAGTTTTTGATATGTAAATATAAAAAGAACTTGCGTAGGCCACTAAATCCTCCTTTGCATCGTTTGAACATCATTTGAAATACAAACACTTGTTTTTACCTAAAAATCGTACTTTTGCGCCCTATGAGAAAAACGACCGGCTGGCTGCTCTTTTCCCTTGCACTGTTTTTGGCTCCTTCTTGCAAGAGCTCTTTCGAAAAAACCCGCACGAGCGGCAATGCGGAATTGATTCTTTCAAAAGCTTTTGAGCATTACGAAAAAGAGAACTATCAACGCGCTCTTACCCTTTTCGACCTGGTACTCAATACATTACGTGGTGACGCCCGTGCTGAAAAAGCATATTACCAATACGCATACTGCCACTACAACACCAAGCAATATTTGCTTGCAGCATACTATTTCAAAACTTTTTCCAACACTTTTACAAATTCGGAGTTTAGAGAGGAAGCAGCTTACATGTCGGCCTTTGCCAACTATCAAATGTCGCCTGCTTTCCGCCTCGATCAAGGGAATACAGCAACAGCTATTGATGAATTTCAACTTTTTGTCAACCTGTTTCCAAAATCTCCACGCGTAGAGGGATGCAATAAACTGATTGATGAACTGCGGCGAAAACAAGAACAAAAAGCTTTTGGAGAAGGGCGGTTGTATTATGACCTGCGGCAATATCAGTCTTCGGTCATATCTTTTGACAACCTCCTGAGAGACTATCCGGAAAGCCCCGATGTAGAACGCGTCCGTTTCCTTATTGCCAAGTCAAGCTATTTGTTGAGCGAAAATTCAGTGATTGAAAAGAAGACAGATCGATATGCTCAAACAGTAGTACGTTGTGATGATTTCATTGAAAAATATCCAGATAGCAGGTATGCTGAGGAAATCAACGACATCAAAAAAGAGAGCGAAAAGGCTAGAACATTTGTAAGAAAACGCCTCAAATCATAAACCACAACTCAAACAAAAATTCAATATCATAACAATATGAGCGATATCAAAACAAAAGCCCAGGGCCTCGACGCAAATATCCAACCCCGCGACGTGTTGGAGTTGGTGGCAAAAACTGGCAACATCTACGAGAGCCTTGTCATTGTCAGCAAGCGCGCACGGCAGATTTCTAGTGATTTGAAATGGGAAATCCAGCGCAAACTCGAAGAATTTGCGGTGAATACAGATACCATCGAAGAGGTGCAAGAGAACAAAGAACAAATTGAAATCTCCAAATTCTACGAGCGTCTTCCCAATACTGCCATCATCGCAGCCAATGAATTCCTGAACGATGAAATTCAGTGGCGTTTCGTTGAAGACAATAAGGAGCAAGGTTAAAAAATAGGGGTTTCAGGGTTTCAGGGTTTCAGGGTTTACACAATTTGTTATTAATTTTGAAATAGTATTTCAAGGCTACGAACAAACCGCGTAAACCCTGAAACCATAAAACCATGAAACCCCCTTCATGAAATGAAGGTCATTCTTGGTGTTTCCGGCTCCATCGCAGCGTATAAAGCTGCGCATCTTACCCGCCTATTGATAAAAAAAGGTGCGGAAGTACAAGTATTGATGACCGCTTCTGCCGCTGATTTTATTACCCCGCTCACCCTTTCCACCCTTTCCAAACGCAGTGTTTTGGCTGATGTCCACTCCGATTCGGGCTGGAACAACCATGTCGAATTGGGCCTTTGGGCTGATGCCTTGTTGATAGCGCCTGCTACAGCCAACACCTTGGCTAAGCTTGCCAATGGCCTGTGCGACAATATCTTAAGCGCTGTTTACCTTTCAGCACGCTGCCCTGTTTTTGTTGCCCCCGCTATGGATGTCGACATGTGGAAGCATCCCGCCACCCAGGCAAATGTAGCCAGGCTCCGCGACCATGGTGTTCATATCATACCTGTTGAGCACGGGGAATTGGCCAGCGGACTTGTTGGTGATGGACGCATGGCGGAGCCGGAAAACATCCTGGCGTATTTGGAACAACATCTTTCTACGGCTGTCAGCGGCGTATTTCAAGGAAAGAAATCGCTTGTTACCGCCGGCCCTACATTTGAACCATTGGATCCTGTCCGATTCTTGGGCAATCATTCCACTGGAAAAATGGGTATTGCCATCGCAGAAGCATTATACCATAAAGGGTCTGAGGTAACCTTAGTATTGGGCCCAACAGATATAAGGCCCGAAAGCAGCGGCATCAAGGTTGTTTCCGTCAATACAGCCCAGGAGATGTTCGATGCCTGCATGGCTGTTTTTCCAGAAACCGAGATTGCCGTTATGGCTGCCGCGGTCGCAGATTACCGTCCCAAAATTTTCTCCGATACTAAAATCAAAAAGAACGAAGGCGGTCTGATCCTTGAGTTGGCCAAGACCGTGGATATTGCTGCCGCACTAGGAAAGGTAAAAGGCGCTCATCAAATGCTGATTGGATTTGCGCTTGAAACCAACAACGAAGCGCAAAACGCCCTTTTAAAACTTGAAAAAAAGAACCTCGACTTCATTGTGCTCAATTCGATGCAAGACAAAGGCGCGGGTTTTGGGCACGATACCAACAAAATCACTATTTTGAGACGCAATGGCACCCAAACGGCTTTCCCCATAAAAAGCAAAACAGCCGTTGCCCATGATATTGTAGCAGAAATCGCAGCTGCAGCCAACCTGAAAGCCGTTTAATGCGTCATAGCAACATCATCCCAGAAACTTCACAATTCATTGGCCATCCATCCGAAAAAGTACGGACCTATGTTCAAACAGTTTTTTATTCTACTCGTTCTATCTGCTTGTTTTTCATCGCTTTATGCGCAAGGAGAACTGAATGCCACGGTGCGGATAAACACGCCACAATTACAGCGGAACGACCGCAAGGTTTTTGACCAACTGGAATCCTCACTCCGGGATTTCCTGAACAACACCAAGTGGACCAACGATAATTTTGAGCAAGTAGAGAGGATCAAGTGCAATTTCATCCTCACCATTTCAAAGGAATTGGAGAACAACTACTTTGAGGCTGAGTTGGCGGTGCAGTCTACCCGTCCTGTTTACGGTAGCGGGTTCGAGACACCGTTAATTTCCTACCTGGACAAGGATGTCGTTTTTTTATACGAGCAGAACCAGCCCATCGAGTTCTTCCGCGATGTGACTGACAATCAAAACCTACCCTCCTTGTTTGCATTTTACGTGTACGTAATCCTGGGCATGGACTACGATTCATACTCCTTATATGGCGGCGATGCTCATTATGCTACGGCGGAAAGGATAGTCACCAACATCCAGAACTCCAGCAATTCATCAACCGGCTGGCGCCCAGCTGATGGTGGTAAGAACCGTAACCGTTACTGGATTATTGAAAACACGCTTAACCCACGTGTAAAGCCATTCCGTGCTGCCATGTACAATTATTACCGCAAAGGGCTCGATATGTTTACCCTCAACCAGGAAACAGCAAGGGCCAATATTTTGTTGGCCTTGGAAGATGTCGACAAAGTAAGTGTCGCTTATTTGAACTCTATGATTGTTCAGATGTTTTCTTATGCCAAAAAAGACGAGCTGGTAGAGATGTGGAAGACCGCTCCAAAAGTTCAAAAAGACCGCGTGATACAGATTATGTCACGAATCGATCCGGCAAACAGCCAGCGATATCGAGAGATTGGCTTCTGATTTTAGGTAGTTTGTCGTCAATCGTACCACTTATTTCAACGGCTTCCGTAGTTTTGCCCTGAACTTCGGAAGCCGTTTCACTTTTTCTCCCAATCGAGACCTTTTTAAAAATAATAATGGATACTATTTCAATCGTTTGTCAGTTCTTTTTAAGTCTTTCTTTGTTGATTGTGTTGCATGAAATGGGGCACTTTGCTCCTGCGAAATGGTTCAAGACACGTGTCGAGAAATTCTACCTTTTCTTTGATTTTGCCCCCTTTAATTCGCTTTGGAAAATTAAAAAAGGCGAAACCGAATATGGTATTGGATGGCTGCCACTGGGTGGATATGTGAAAATATCCGGTATGGTGGATGAAAGCATGGACACCGAACAAATGAAACTGCCACCCCAACCTTGGGAGTTTCGCTCTAAACCAGCTTGGCAACGCCTCATCATCATGCTCGGTGGGGTTACGGTCAATTTCCTGCTGGGTTTCTTTATATTTGGCATGATGCTTTGGTATTTTGGCAAGGGATATGTGCCGACCAGCGAGGTAAAGCAATACGGAATGGCTTATGATTCTGTACTGCTGCGACAAGGCTTCCAACAAGGCGATGTGCTGACAAAAATCGGCGACCAAGATTTCCCAAGGGTTGATGCCAGCCCATTTATTGAAGCGGTTGTATTGGGCAACGTTCGGCAAATAACAGTAAACCGCAATGGCGCTGACACTTCCTTCATGCTCTCAGAAGACATTGCCCAGCAAATCACCAGCCAACACGTCTCCAAGAGCGCGCTTTTTACCCCGCGCATCCCATTCTATATCAATCAATTGGCGGCAGGAAAATCTGCTGAAAAGGCAGGCCTACTAAAAGGTGATCATATTGTCGCATTCAATGGCCGACCTATCCCCTACTTTGACCAATTCACGGCGTTTGCACAACAGAACAAGGGCAAAACAGTAGCACTGGGCATAGAACGTGATGGTAAGCGCCAAGACCTTAATGTTGAAATTTCAGAACAAGGCACCATTGGCGTTGTCATCAAGCCCGATGGCTTTTTCAAAGTTGAACGCGAAAAATATTCCCTGGCACAGGCCATTCCCGGCGGAGTTAAAATGGGCGTTGCTTTTCTGAACAATCAGCTCAAAGCTTTTGGCCAGATGTTCAGCGGTAAAATCTCCGTAAAAGATAACCTGGGCAGCGTGATCAGTATTGGTAAATTGTTTAGCCCGTCCTGGGATTGGGAGGTTTTTTGGAATGTAACGGCCTCGTTGAGCATCATCCTCGCATTTATGAACCTGTTGCCCATTCCGGCACTGGATGGAGGATATGTACTGTTTCTGATCTGGGAGGTTATTACTGGCAGGAAAGTGAGTGACAAGTTTATGGAGCGTGCTGTTACGGTAGGTTTCTTTCTGTTGCTCGGCCTGATGGTTTTGGCACTCGGCTTGGATGTATGGCGGCATTTCTTGCAAAAACTATTCTGAGCTAACAATTACCATGGATTCGGCGGTAAAACCCAACTATTTTGAATTTTTCGGCCTACCAGTAGCACTCTTTGTAGATCTTGCTGCGCTGCGTCGTGCGTATTTGGAAAACAGTCGCAAATTCCATCCGGACTTCCATACTTTGTCCTCAGAAGTGGAGCAAAACCAATCGCTGGAACTTTCCACGCTTAACAACAAAGCTTACAAAACGCTGTCGGATCCAGACCTGCGTTTGAAGTATGTGTTGACAATAAATGGGCTGCTTTCCGAAGATGGCCCAGAAGAAAACATCTCCCAGGCGTTTTTAATGGAGATGATGGAAATTAATGAAAAAATAATGGAGCTGGAATTTGACCCTTCTCCAGCGCAATATCAAGAGGCTTTAGGTGCTTCTAGAATCCTTGAAAACGGCCTAGAGACGTCACTAGGGGCGATTTTGACAACATGGACAGCAGCCACAGGCAGCCCCTCAGATCTGCTTGCTGCAAAAGAGTTTTTTTTTAAAAAAAGGTACTTGTTGCGTGTGAAAGAAAATCTCTCTAAGTTTGCGTCCGCTTTTGAATAAAACGATGAAAAAGCACGTTGCGGGAATGGCGGAATGGTAGACGCGCTGGTCTCAAACACCTGTGATTTCACGATCGTGCGAGTTCGAGTCTCGCTTCCCGCACCAAGCGCCCCGGCAACACCGGGGCGCTTTATTTTTACCTTAGTGCAGCGTCCAGGCAGTATTTTTACAAATTTCACTTTCAATTGAATCCAATGACGTCATTTCCTTACACCAACCGCGATGTTTCCTGGTTATCCTTCAATTATCGGGTACTTCAAGAAGCAAAGGACCCAGCGGTACCTTTATTGGAACGATTGAAGTTTTTGGCTATTTACTCCTCCAATCTGGACGAGTTTTTCAGGATCAGGGTGGCGGGTATTCGAAAGTTGAAAAAAGTAGGCAAAAAGACCAAGGCACAACTGGGGTTTGACCCAAGCACCTTGTTAAAGGAGGTGCACAAGATTGTCAACCGCCAACAAGTAGAATTTTCTCAAATATTTGAAGAACAGATTGTGCCGGAGCTGCGCAGGCACCATGTAAACATCTTGCGGCGGCTCGATTTGAATGATGACCATAAGCTGTTTGTAGAAAACTATTTTCAAGACAATCTGCTGCCCTTCGTCATGCCTGTACTGTTGGTCAAGCACCGCATCAACCCTTTTCTGGCAAATGCACACCTTTACCTGGCGGTGCACCTTCGACAAAAAAAGAAGCCCTTGTCTCTCAGCGAGTATGCCCTCGTAAAAATCCCATCAGATCAGGTGCCGCGCTTTGTAGTACTGCCTTCGGCTTCAGGCCGCTATGATTTGATTATGCTGGATGATATTGTACGGCATAACGTGACCCGACTTTTCCCTGGTTATGATGTTCAGGATGCATATTCGATCAAGCTGACCCGCGACGGCGATTTGCAAATTGACGATGAATATTCCGGTGATTTGGTGCAAAAAATAAAATCCAGCCTCCAAAAACGTCAGGTTGGCCCTGCCAGTCGATTTGTATATGACCGCGAAATGCCATCGCACTTATTGGAGTATTTGCAAGACACGTTTGATCTGCGCAAAAACGATATGCTGCCCGAGGGTCGCTATCACAACAACTTCGATTTTTTTAAATTTCCTGATTTTGACTTAGCGCACTTAAAATACAAGCCATTACCGCCGCTCCACCATCCAGTACTGCACGATACCGAAAATCCATTCGAAGCCATTCGCGCATCCGACAAATTGCTGCACGTGCCATACCAGTCCTTCCAAGCCGTTATCAACCTTTTTGAGCGTGCAGCACATGACCCCACCGTAACGCATATCAAGGTAATCCAATACCGGGTAGCTAAGCACAGTAAAGTCTTGCAGGCGTTGATGGAAGCGATACAAAGGGGCAAACAGGTGTCAGTATTTGTAGAAATTAAAGCCAGGTTCGACGAAGCAACCAACCTGGAATGGGGCGAACGGCTCGAAAAGGCAGGCGTACGGGTACACTACTCCTTCCCAGGCGTTAAAGTACATTCAAAACTCGCGCTGTTCCGTCGGATTGAAGGCGGGAAACCTCAATTGTATGCTTACCTGGGCACGGGTAACTTTCATGAAGAAACTGCTAAAATATATTCCGACTTCGCCATTTTCACTGCAGACCAGCGTTTGACCACTGAAGTGAGCAATGTTTTCAGTTTTCTGGAAAATGTGAAACCGCCAGCGCAGGAATTCCAGCACCTAATGGTCGGAAAATTCAACCTACGCACCAAACTATACGCCTTAATCGATCAGGAGATAGCAGTGGCTAAGGGTGGGCATGAAGCCAGTATGATCCTGAAAATTAATAGCCTGGAGGACAAAGAGATTATCCAGAAATTATACGAAGCATCCACTGCAGGTGTGCGCATCCGCCTGATTATTCGCGGAATTTGCTGCCTGGAACCCGGTATTCAAGGCGTGAGTGAAAACATTGAAGTTATTAGCATTGTCGACAGGTTTCTGGAGCATGCACGTATATTTATCTTTCACAACGGCGGAGATGAATTGATGTTCCTGAGCAGTGCCGACTGGATGGAGCGCAACCTTAGCTACAGGATTGAAACTACCTTTCCTGTGTACGACCCTGCTATTCGGCAGGAAATCCGCAACCTAATCGAATTGCAAATCAATGACAACGTCAAAGCTAGAATCATAGACAACAAAAACCAAAATGAGTACAGAAGAACAGGGCATGACATCCCGGTAAGGGCTCAAATTGAAACATATTTCTACTACAAAAGGAAATTAGAAGCCGAATTAGAGCCAAAAGTTGAAGAAACTGAATAGTTTCCCTATCTTTTGAAAAAAAACGCCTCGTTCTAACTTTTTTTTTCAAAAAACATTTGCTCGTTTGAAAGGTGGCGTACTATCTTTGCCGCCGCTAAACGCGGAAATAGCTCAGCTGGTAGAGCGCGACCTTGCCAAGGTCGAGGTCGCGAGTTCGAATCTCGTTTTCCGCTCCTCGTAAAAAGCCCGGTCTGTAAAGACTGGGCTTTTTCATTTTGATATTCCTCCTATTTGATGCGCGCGCCGTAACTATACCCTATGAAGTACCTCATTGTCATCGGCGGCGCTACAGCTACAGGAAAAACAGCCTTGGCTATCCAATTGGCGCAACATTTCAACACCGCCATTCTTTCAGCCGACAGCCGACAGTTTTTTCGCGAAATGAGCATTGGTACTGCCAAGCCCTCTGCACCGGAGCTGGCCGCCGCGAAACATTACTTTATTGACAATCTTTCGATTACAGAAGATTACAGTGTCGGCGATTTTGAGCGGGAAGCACTTTCAGTACTGGACAAGGTGTTTAAAACAAAGGATTTCGCCATAGTGGTTGGCGGCTCTGGGCTTTATTTGAGGGCTGTATGCGAAGGGCTCGACATTTTTCCTGAAATCAGCCCGGAAACAAAGGACATGGTGGCACATAATGCTGAAGAAGGCGGACTTGCCTGGATGCAACAGCAACTTCATTTGTTAGACCCCGAATACTTAAAAGTTGTCGACCTGCAAAATCCAGCCAGGATGCGCCGCGCTTTGGAGGTATGCCTGGAAACGGGTCTACCCTATTCCTCCTTTCGACAAAATAGCAAAGCAATCCGACCTTTTGCTGTTATTCAGATTTTGCTCGATCTCCCAAGGGCAGTGCTCTACGAACGCATCAATAAAAGGGTCGATCAAATGATTGGGCAAGGCTTGGAGGCAGAAGCGCACGCACTCCTACCCTACCAGGACAAACCTGCCTTGAAAACGGTGGGCTATGAAGAGTTCTTCGCCCATTTCAAAGGAGAAATTTCACTGGAAGATGCCATCTTAAAAATCAAACAGCATTCCCGGAACTATGCCAAACGGCAAGCTACCTGGTTCAGAAAACATGGGGAATGGACAAGTTTTCACCCCGAAGCTTACCGAAAAATATTGGAGTATCTCAATACCCATATCCCGCAAAAAACATGAGCCATTTCGAAAAATCGAAATGACTCATGTTTACAATATTCGTCGATCTCTAAAAAAATTCGAGATCCCTTCCTGATACTTTATTTAACCACCACCAAGCGCCGCACAAAAACCTGGTTGTCAACGAGCACCGCAACGTTGTACACGCCCGCAGCTTGTTGAGACAAGTCGAGTGGCAATGTTACGTCAGCGGTGACTATCCTTGCGTTTTCAAGCACCAGACGGCCCAGTACATCTCTTACTTCAACTTTAACGGGCATTTGATTGTCCAATTTCAGGGTCAAAGTTGTCAGACCCGTTGTCGGGTTTGGCGAAAGCGCAAAACTGCGCAAATAAGCAGCTTCATCCGTGCCAGAAGTCGTCTCTACTGTAAAAGCTGAAACGGACGTACAGCCTGTGCTACTTTCTGTAACGGTGACCGTATACGTTCCGCCAGCAAGGCCAGAAATGCCTGTGGTTGTTGCCCCATTGCTCCAGGTGTAGGCAAAAGGTGGCGTGCCACCAGTAACCACCAAGCTAATGGCACCATTGTTGAGACCGGGACCGCTTTCATTGGAAATATTCGCTGAAATCAGCACCAGAGGAACAGCCGCTACCGTCAGGGTATCACTTTCCCAGGAACATCCGCCAGCGTCAGACACAATTACACTAATTGGGGCACCACCAGCAAAATACAGCGCAGAAGAGAATGTTGAGCCATTGGACCACAGGTAGCTGTATGGCAGCGTACCGCCATTTGCCAGTGCTGTTATCGCGATAGATCCATCACAATCCAGGAAGTATGGTTCCAAGGAAGCAGAAAAAGTTGGTGCCGCATTCACGAAAAATGATACGTTAATAGCACATCCATTGCTACCCGTCACGGTCACCACCTGGATGCCAGGAGCGCAAACCTCAACCGGGGCTATAATCAAGCCAGAAGTGATTGGGATCAACTGGACGGTAACACAAGGATTTGTGCAGTTTAGCACTGGGATATTTGTTGGAACATCAACCATCGGGAATTGTGTGTTATTAAGCACAACTGTTGTCAGAGAGTTGGTACAACCTGATGGAGCCGTTACGCGCAGCGTATAGGTTCCAGGGAAGCTTGTCGACGGATTTTGGTCGGTTGAAGAAAAGCCTCCCGGTCCCGTCCAGAGAAACATTGAATTGGGGATGCTGCTGGTAGCAACCAAAGTGACTAAAGGATCATTACAAGAAACTTCGCCGCCCGCAGCTGTAATTACAGGCACACTGCCATCCGTTTCAACTTCAAATTGTGCCGAAGAAGTACAACCTGCACTGATATCGGTAACTATAAGTGAGTAAACTCCTGGCAATGAAACCGTTGGACTCTGTTGGTTGACATTTGTAGCGTTAATGCCTGCGCCACTCCATTGATACGTCACAAATGCTGCCATCGAGCTGCCCATTAGCTGAACAGATGTGTTTTGACAACTTAGGGTTCCAGAGCTGCTAATTGAAGCGCCAGGCTCGCTGATATCTGCCAGTACTTCAATGTCATTTTCGACAGAACAGCCATTGACATTTGACACCGTTTGAATGGTATACACGCCGGGATCACAAAACAGCACAGCCACACCTTGTATCAGTGACATTCCATTCATAGAATAATCATATTCAGCAGAAGCTGGCAGTTCTACCGAAGCGCAAGAATTGAGGCAATAGTAAGTAAGCGGGCTCGGGAAATCAACTTCTGGAAGGGCCGTATTGGCGGTCAAAGAGAAGGTTGCTTCGCCTGGGCAGCCATTATCAAGACTATTCACAAACACCTCGAAAGTGACTGGCGTACCAACCGTAATGGTAGGCGTTGTTTCTCCTGACGACCATTGGAAAGAGCCCGTGTCCAGGGCTGAAGCAGAGGTTACAGACAGGGTAGACGACAAATTCAAACAAGTCAATATCCCGGTAGAAACAATGTTCAGCACTGGAGGGATGGTATTTTGATCTACAAAGGTTGAACCTGTTGCGGTACAACCGTTCACATCTGTTACGACAACATTGTAGGCACCTGCGTCAGAAATTGTAAATATGTCATTGGTCGAATTGGCACCAAACGGCCCTGACCATGCCCAGTCAACAATTTGGGTATTGCTGTTCACGGCTAGCCCAATAGAAAAGTTAGCACAGGTAAGGGTGCCACCTTGAACAGTAATGGTCGGCGGAGTCGCTGGCGTATGCACCAAATAAGCGATGGGACCTACGCTGTTATTGAGGTAAATACCGCCACCTGGCGACACCTGGGTTTTAATGGCGCGAACCTGATAAAACAAAGTATCTGCCACGGTATTATCATCAAGGAACGTTGTCCCCGTGATCATATTAGTGCTTATTCGGGCGTAAGGTCCATCATTGGAAAGGCTTCTGTAAACATGGTAACCATCCACTGCATCGGCAGGTGCAGCCCAGGTAATTTGAACACCCGAGCAAGTATTCTCTACCAGAACATCTGTTGGAGGTGCTACGATATGTGCCCGCAACGTTGGATCGCCCAACAAAGCCGTATGCGCACCGCTCTCGCCAACCTGCGATTGGAAAAAGCCGTTGTTGAATTGGGCATTCTGTGTCTCTTTATTGCAAAAGCCGATGGTTTCACCTGAAGCAAGCGCTTGGTTGAACCAGTGCGGGCGCCCCGCCCAGGAGCAAGTCAGGATGCCGCCACGGGATGCCAGTGCAGAAGGCATAAAGGGATTGGTTTCAAAATCCCAATCACCGAAATAACTTCCAAATAGATTTGAAAAAACAATGTTTACTTCTTTCGTAGCGAAATCAGTGCTACTGCCAATGCCACTTGCACCTTGATAGTTTCCACCACCACAACCATAGCCCAAAAGCCAGCGATCTGCGGCGCTGCCGTCTATAAAGTCAATATTAGTGACGATGTTCGACGCGCCCACTAACGGGTAAGCATTTCTGAAACCATCGGATGCGAAGGATTCTCCGCCGAAATAACCAAAATTATCGTCAACCAAAGCCTTGTTTTGTACCGTGTAAACGCCCGTACGCCAAGCATGGTTTTTATCCAAATATCGACGTACCAAACCTATGGCATCTGGCTCGCCAAAAGCAGGGGCGTTCAGCCGCCTGAAATCGATACGCCCTACTTGTAGTTCCACAGCACTTGGAATGATGCTCTGGTCAAATTTCCCGTCACCAGGTACATTGTCGTTCGCATCGCGGGCTGGTGTGGTGTTATTTACACCCGAATCCGTCCAATTGCCATTAATATCGCCATAATATGAATCTGCTGGCCAAGCTCCGGCGTGTTCCGGATGTCCATCCCAGTTGGCGTTGCCAGAATAAGGGATGGGTACATCGCCAATCAGCAATACAGATTTCAAGTTTTGGGGGTCGGCGTTGTAGGCTGCCGTAATCATGGCTTTCACGGACTGAACCGTGGCACTTGGCCCTATTTTTACTGGTGTGGTCACCCAGCCATCGCCGCGCATGTCATTTTTCATGCGCACCAGTTCCACACCAATGGCATCTGCCGTGATGGAATCCATGATAATCAGGATTTTGCCCCTGTTATCAACTACCGGAGCGCGCACTGCAACATGTGCATAACCAAAAGCACTCAGCGTTGTGTTGCGCTGGATGACATATTCGTACGTTTGGCCAAGGACAATGCCGATATTGTCCGTGTAAGTGGTCAAGGTGCTGCTGGTGTCAAACAGGACTTGTACCCATTGATTGCCCATCTGGCCTTTTGTCCGGCGCAAGACCAACAGGTCCGCATCGCCGCTAGGGTTGGGCCAGTTTAAAGTGACACTGTTGGGTGAAAGACTTACCGTAGCTGAAAGGGGCACGGTGGCATCTTGTGATGACTGTGCTCCTGCGTTGCCAAAAGCAAATAAAAAGAGCAATGTTAAACATGTAATCGATAACCGCATGGTGGTAAATAGATTGGTGAGAAATGAAAATCTGGTATTTAATCTTAAAGCTTGTTTAAAAGCGAAGATGCAATTTATCTGTGAAAACGCTGCTATAAAATTGTGCAACTTTGGAGATATGCTAATTTCCGTCTGTTTTTACGACTTCATAAACCATCCAAATTTGGGTTCTCTGTTGCCATTGATTGGGATTGTAGCGCAACAACCAGTCTGGAAACCATTTGTACACCAGTTCCATAGAAAATCCTTCTGGTACAAAATGGACATCTACGGTCCTGAAACAAATCAAATCCCCGGTTTTAGGTTGAAACAAAGCTTTATCGTTCAATTGTTCAAAGCGATCGGTTACCACATTCTTCATCCAGGGCGATTGAAAAAAGTGCAGCGTCAGTGTTTCCTTTTTTTGCCCCTCTTTGCTTTGCCAATAGATAACCGCCTCAGGATGCTCCACAGCGTATTCCCGCATGAATTTTTCGTAGGTAAAACGGTCGTTTGCTGGATACAAACACCGGAATGAGAGGAGCAAAAAATTGAGGACAACCGCGAATTTGAATACACCACGCAACCACCTGGGCAATGAATATTTGGATGAAAAATAATCCCAACCCAGCGCTGCCAGGCAAAACATGGGAAATATCATCGGAAACAAAAACCGGGTTTCCTTATGGGCTGCCATGGAATGACCCAACACAAACGGGATCAGGCACCAGACAAATACATGTTTGGGATAACGCCGGATGCCTATGCCCATAAACCATAGCAGAAACAAACTCAGCGGCGGTACCAGCAACAAGGGAAATTCTCTAAAATACCACCACCACGGTGACACCCCAAACCCTGCGGCCTTGCCTTCCAACACATTTTGAGAAAAATATTCATATGGCACCCATGACCATTCGCCGTACAACCAAAAGTCGGCAGCAAATCCTACCACCATCGCTACTAAAACGCCGCCTGATAAATACAGCCAACTGCGGATGGATACCTTGGGAACAAACAGCAACCAAGCGACCAGGCCGAGCCCTGCAAAGGCAATTTGATAGCGAAAGAAAAATGACAGGCAGAGTAGCAGTCCCGCACAAAAAAGCTTTTTGGCCGATACCGCCTGAGGGTTGGGATAGAGCAGCAACAAGCCGCCCAGAAACGCAATTCCTGACAAGTTTTCGGAAGAGAAACGTACATTCAGGTATGGCAACAGCCAAAAAAACACCAGACTAAGACGCAACAACCGCCCGCCATCGCGCAAGGTTGGCGCCAACGCTTCCCACCATTTCCAATACACCCCAAAAGCCAGCAAACCCGTCAACAACCGCACCAAACTCATGAGCAAAAATGGATCTTCAATGCCGACAAACCGGCTTCCAATGATGGCACAGTAGGCCAAAAACGGCTGTAATCCCGGCCGCATCTGGGCCTCAAATTCCCAGGGAAGATCACCGAGCGGCGATTCACCCAACTTGTATTTGGCAAATTCCCAAATCTGGTAATGCTCATCTGGATGATGATAACCCATACTTAACCAAGCTGTTACAAGTATCAGCAAGATTCCCAGCAAAAAAATATCGCGGTTGCGGGTTAGAAAAGGCATTGGTTTAGACACTGGTTCGTGGCGCGAAGATAGATGCTCCCCTTTGGGCAATGATGGTTTTCTCTTATTTTGTACAATCTCCATAATATTTCAAAAGAAATAGCATGAATTACCACTACGCCTATCAACTTTGAGTAATTTTGCTGCCCAATTTTCCAACATGATTGCTGCCCTCATTTCTTCTAAACTTTGGTGGGGCGAAAATTTAATGTCTCCTCTATTCCAATGCTGAATCAGTATCCATTCGACTGGACTAAATTTGAGCCCGGCCCACATTTATTGTGGCGCAATCACGAACAAACGAGTGCTTAGCATGTACGAAGCATTACTTCATAAAGAAAAAAGTGTGGCCGTTATTGGCTTAGGCTACGTTGGATTGCCCCTGGCGCTCGCCTTTGCCAAACATTTTAGGGTAATAGGGTTTGATGTAGACCATAGTCGGGTTGAAATGATGCAACGAGGGGAGGATCCCAGTCGGGAACTCGAACCCGAAGCATTTACAGGCGCTGATATTATTTTTACCAGCGACCCAGCAGCGCTTAAATCAGCGCACTTTTTTATCGTGACCGTGCCGACCGATATTGATGAGCACAAGGTGCCTGACTTAAGGCCCCTGAAAAAGGCATCGCTGGATATTGGCAATTCCTTAAAGCCAGACGATTATGTCGTGTATGAATCCACCGTCTACCCTGGATGTACAGAAGAGGATTGCCTTCCTATTTTGGAATCGGTTTCAGGACTAAAAATGGGAAATGACTTTAAAATAGGATACTCACCGGAACGTATCAATCCGGGAGACAAAATGCGCCCATTGACCAAAATCCTCAAAATTGTATCGGCTTGCGACCAGGAAGCGCTCGAAAATATCTCCAAAATCTACCGGCAAGTCATCGAAGCCGGTGTATATGAAGCCAGCAGCATCAAAGTCGCAGAAGCCGCCAAGGTGATCGAAAACACCCAACGCGACTTGAATATCTCGTTGATGAATGAATTGGCCATCATTTTCGACCGCATGGGCATTGATACCCATGAGGTAATTAAGGCCGCTGCCACCAAATGGAATTTCCTGAAATTTTACCCAGGCCTGGTCGGCGGCCATTGCATCGGCGTGGATCCGTACTATCTATTATACAAAGCTGTGGAGCAAGGCTACGAACCCCAGGTGATTCTTAGCGGTCGCCGCGTCAATGACGGGATGCCGGGTTGGATCGCTAAACGACTGGTTCAATTGCTCATTCAACGGGAAAAGAACCCAAGCCAGGCTAAAGTATTGGTATTGGGCATCACTTTCAAAGAAAACGTGGCAGACATCCGAAACTCCAAAGTTGCAGCCCTTGTACGCGAGCTGCAGGATTTTTCGGTCAATGTACACGTGGTTGACCCCCATGCCTCCCCCAATGAGGTGGCGCACGAGTACAAACTAACTTTAGTGGATAAAATATCTGATGGCTATGATGCGGTTATCGTAGCCGTAGCGCATCAGGAATTCAACGCATTTGATAGCGACTTCTTCATGTCTATTTCGAATGAAAAACCCATTCTTATGGACTTAAAAGGGGTTTACAAAGACGTTGATAAACGGATTGAATACTGGCGGCTTTAGCGCGAATACCCCAAAAAGCCCAAACGAACAATGACAAGTATGACATTTTCAATGTCCTGGCTATCAATCACATACAAAGCTCGGAACGTAAGTGCTTGCAACTTATGAAAGGCGAAGCCATTTTTTTTAGTGATGAGAGATGAGAGATGAGTTATGAGTTATGAGTTATGAGTTATGAGTTTGCACAGCATTTGTGTTTTACGTTAGAAGTATTTTTCAGCACCTGAGCGAAGAAATAAATTAAGGTGCTGAAACTCAAAAGCTCATCAAAACCACAAGCGCTGTGCAAACTCATAACTCATAACTCATAACTCATCTCTCATAACTCATAACTCATCTCTCATAACTTATTAAATTAATTCTTATGATTCAAATGGTCGATTTAAAAACCCAATACCAAAAGATCAAAAGTGAAATTGATCGGGAAATGCAGGAGGTGTTGGACACTTGTATGTTTATCGGCGGACCGAAGGTGAACCGCTTTCGGGAAGATCTGGAAACATACTTGGGCGTGAAACACGTCATTCCCTGTGCAAACGGCACCGATGCGCTTCAAATAGCGATGATGGCCTTGGGGTTGAAACCCGGAGATGAGGTTATCGTGCCAGCTTTTACTTATGTGGCTACCGCAGAAGTCATTGGTTTGCTGGGGCTTACCCCTGTCATGACCGATGTTGACCCCGATACCATGAACATCACGGCAAAACATATAGAAGCTGTCATTACGCCCAAAACAAAAGCTATTGTTCCGGTGCACCTGTTTGGTCAAAGCGCTGATATGGATCCAATTATGGCGCTGGCAGAAAAGCACGGGCTATTTGTCATTGAGGACAATGCGCAAGCCATCGGGTCTGATTACAAGTCTGCTGATGGTACTGTCAGAAAAACCGGTGCCATCGGCCACTACGGCTGCACCTCCTTTTTCCCTTCAAAAAACCTGGGTTGCTACGGCGACGGCGGTGCGATGATGACCAATGACGATGATCTGGCAGCTAAAGCCCGCATGATTGCCAACCACGGCCAATCAAAACAATATTACCACGACGAAATCGGTGTAAACTCTCGGCTCGACGCCATGCAGGCTGTGGTTTTGAATGCCAAACTGAAACACCTGGACACCTACAATGCCGCCCGTGGCCGTGCTGCAGCCTATTATGACCGGGTTTTCGCTCAAATCCCTGAATTGAAAATACCCGCCAGGGAGCCAAACTCCACGCACGTATTTCACCAATACACCCTTCAGATAACGGCACCAAATTCGGTGGAATTGCGGGATGCACTGAAAGCGTATTTGCAAGAGCATGGCGTTTCCATGATGATCTATTACCCGGTTTCGCTGTACAAACAACCTGCTTTTGCCCAATACTGGCCAGGCGGCGAATTTCCCGTAACGGAGGCGTTGTGCGCGTCGGTATTTTCTTTGCCCATGCACTCGGAAATGACGGAGGAGATATTGGAGAAGGTAACGGGAGCGGTGAAGGCGTTTTTTGAGGCGAGAGGGTAAGTGGGTATTGTAAAACTCCTTGGAAAGGTTTATATTTGAAAGAAAACTACCCTAACCATGTCGATACTTAAATTTCCCATGCTTTTCAAAGGCTCTAAGGGCCAAGCAAACCTAATTTCGCTTTTCGATAGCGGAGCATCTTTTTCATGTATTCGTCCTGATGTGGCAGCAAGGCTTGCTAACCTGGAACCCCTGCCTGATGTCATGCACATCCAGACTGCAAGTGGAGGCCATGAAATAAGGGTTGAGCATACAGTCCGCCTTGAATTCTACCTTAACGATACGCTTCTTTCTGATGAATTAATTGTAATTCCCGGTTTGTCTGAAGAAGCAATAATTGGCGCAGCAACCATGCAAAAATGGCGAATCAAGC
>Ga0105046_10002143_pt1 | contig 31039 bp, 19 predicted proteins | sample MAT03_FD_78385 | JGI IMG/M metagenome (GOLD analysis project Ga0105046, IMG submission 78385) | Freshwater microbial communities from Lake Fryxell liftoff mats and glacier meltwater in Antarctica - MAT-03 (megahit assembly) | ecosystem: Environmental > Aquatic > Freshwater > Ice > Liftoff...
AACTGTTTCATGTTTATTTCAGTACGACGAATCCAAGTTAAAGTTGAACGACACGAACGTATGCAACCACGAATTCACAGAAGGGCAACTGGGCATACTTGTCGGTCAATTCCTCCTGCAAGTCGAGCACGATTCGTCTGACGTGCTTGGCCGGAAGCCCTTTGTTTTACTTGGCTGAAGCGGTGGGAGCAGTCGGAACCCACTGGCTGTTCACCGTCGCGCCGGCAGCGGCATAGATCGTTAATAAGCCGGTTTCGCCCGCTTTCAGGGGGAGGACGACGACGGTTTTCGCGAGTTTTTTTTGGACATCGGTGAGGATCGGTTGGGTGGCGCCATTGAAATCAATCCGCTCAATGGCGGATCGCGCGGTGACGGTGACTTCCAGTTTGCCTTCCCCTTGGTCCGCCGGTGCGCGGAGTGGCATGAGCGTGATGCTGGGGCCGCCGGTGGCGGTCGTGCCGGCAACAGGCAGAAACTGATCCACAGCCCAATCGCGTCCGACGACCCGGGTGACCGCATTCGAACTGGCCGGCACATCGGCGGGCGGATCTTTGAGGATCGCGACAATCGAAGCTGCGCCAGTCAGCTCAAACGAAATCTTCCACTGGCCGGCACCCGCTGGCTCGACCTTGACCGGTTTGCCGTTGAGATAGACCGCTTGGGGAGCTGCCGCGGCATGCAAGAGGACCGAATCGTACCGGATGATGTCGAGCAACTCCGCGCGTGGTTTGATTTTGAGATAGGCGAACTGGTCGGTGGCGAAACCTTCCTCGACGAAGCCCTCATAGAGGCTCGGCGAGAACTGATTGTTCGAGGAGAAATACGCGGTCGGCCGGCTGAGTTTCGGATTGAGGACATAATAGCGGCTGGGGTTGAGGCCGGCGGGGCCGTTGGCGTTGTAGAGCGGCCAGCCGAAGATGCCGCCGTCCACTTGGGCGTACGGGGTGCCGTGGATGCGACCGTAGATCAGGTTGGTCTTGCCGCCGGCGATCTCGACGAAAGCAGATCCCCACGACGTTTTGAGGTAGCGCACATCTTCGCCTTTGGCGCCTTTGAAGTAGCTGAGGACGTTGCGATCCCAGTCTTCCGGGAACACGGCGCGGAGGCCCTTGTTGACGAAAGTGTGGCTGCGTACGACATCCAGCCAGCGTTCGTTCGCGAGGCCGGTGGTGCGGGCGGCGTCGGCGCTTTGCAGGGCGGCATACGCGAGTTCGCCGCGGCCTTCGGAAATGTTCAGGCCCCAGTGGATGCGCTCCAAATTTCCGTGCGTAATTTGGGAGTAGTGCGGGAAGGAGAAGAGTGCGCCGTTCGGCCAGTGGAGGGCGTTGCTGATGGGGGAGGGATGGTCAATGCGTTGTTTGCGCATGCTCTCGGCGGTGCCCCAGAGAATGCCGCTGCCGATGCCGAGTGAGGCGCCGACGTTATTGACCTCGGTCATGTGCTCGGTACCATGGAGCGAATTTGGACTTTCGGTTTGGGCTTTGTAGAAATAGTCGGCCATGCCCTGCACACTCGTCATGCCGCCGATGGCCAGCCCGCGCGCATCCACCGGGCAATGATACGACTGATCGTGATAAACCGCGTCCGCGCCGTAATCTTGGATGTACTCTTTCACCCAATCCAAAAACCAGCGTTGCCACATCGGCTGACCCAGATGATGTTGGTCAATGTACATCACCGATTTGGCTTCACCCGGCTTTTGGAAGACGGAGATTGTATCGGCCAGTTTGTGAGCGGCCATGGCGGCTTGTTGCCGGTCGCCTTCGACCTTGGCGCCCCACATGATCATCGGCTGAAGATAGGCCATCAACTTCGGGCCGCGTTCCTGCCAGTACTTCATGTCCTCTTTGAAATTCTTGTACGGCGTGTTGTTGGCGTGGTTCTGGTCAAAGCCTTCCTCGCGGATTGTGGCGGCGAAGGTGATCGTCCGGTCGAGATTATTGGAGCCGAAGTACGTATCCAACAAACCCACCCACATCTTGCCGGCGTTGACTCCGCCGTTGACGAAGCTGATCTGATTCGCCCAGTCGGGACGGGGGGCAATCTTCACGTTTTTCAACCGCCAATCGCGGAACCGGGCGACGGCCTGGCTCCAACCTTTCTCAAACGCTTGAAACCGCCACGTGATCGTGCCGGCTTCTTTCAACTTGTCGAAGGGCGGAATATTGAACGCGGTCAGCGAAAAACTGATCCCCTCGGGGTTGATGAGGTAATGCAGATACTTGTAGTGCTTCAATTCCGCGTCCTGACACCAAACCGCCACCGCGCCTTGCTTGTACCCGTTGAACGCGAGGAAACCATAATCCCAATAACCGCCCCACTGATTGACCCACAGCATCGGCTGCATATTGCGGTCGAGCCGGACGCCGTCGAAGATCGGAGCTTCCGCCGTGATGGCCGGCCCGAGCGGCGCGATGGCCAACGAACTCGAATACACCCCGGCGCGCGGACTCTTGGCGATCGGCGTCACCAGCAGATCGCCGGTTTCGGTATCCACGGTCACTTCGAGAGTCAGCGTTTCGTCGGGATAAGATTTCGAGCCATCGGTCAAGCCGGTATAAACGATCGTCGCGGAGCGGTCACCTTTGAGGGTAACGGCGCACTTGCTCGCTGCCGATGGCGCATGATGGCTGGGCCAGGTGGATTGGGCGGGATGTTCCCACCACGGCCACTTGTAGAGGTTGAAAGCTGACTCGCGTTCCGCGTCGGTCGTCTGGGTGCCCAGACCGCCGGGAAGATGGGGGATGACCTTGTTGAGATCCGCGTAGCGATCCTAATACTCCTCGTCGGTGAGCTTGTTGAGAAAGCCGGTGATGACGCCCGCGTGGATCACGGCGCGGAAGCGGTCGGTTTCGACGATGATGCCGGTAGGGGTTGGCTCCAAACGGGGGGCCGCCAAGGCCGTTGCTGGTATGAGGCTGTGCAGGAAACAAGTAGTGAGCAGAAACAGGGTAACGATTTTTTTCATAACGATACCGGGAAGTGGATTGATTTGCCGCGTGACCGTGTTATATGGATTTTATCTGGGTCTGCAAGTCTCAAAATACGAATTAGATTTTTGATTACAGAGGAACCGTGGTCTGACAGGATGTGCGAGTCTTATGGGTGAGATGTAGGATTGCGACTGGTTGACGCATATACATATCAGTGGTGTGGTGGTTGCGAGTGCTTATGGGTTATTAGTATCGAATACTTTGGGGTGGGTGGGTGTCCAAATAGCAGCCGATTTCATGAGAGCAATTTTCATCAGTCTCGTCGCTGGTGTCTTAGGGTGGGCCGGGTTGGCCGTCCACGGGCAAGAGGTGACGATTGCCGCAGACGAGTTCAACCGGCTGGACACGTTTGAAGCGCATTTGTTGTCGAAGGCGGATCGCGCTTTCGCTGCGAGGGACTATCGTTCAGCGGCGCCCGGGTATGACGCGTTCTTGTTGGAGTATCCCAAGTCGCAGGCGACGGCATACGCGATTTTGCGGAAGGGCCGCAGTCTGGAACTTGATCTGAAACGGTTCGATGCCATCAAGACGTACGCCGAAGTGCTCGATTATTTTCCCAACGCCGTGAACTACGCGGCGGCGGCGTTGTTCCACCAAGGGATCTGTCACTGGGAGAACGGGGACATCGAGCCGGCGATCAAGGCGTGGGTGGAGATGGTGCGCGATGAGGATTATCAGCATCACTTCTTGGCGGCCGGGGCGTTGATGCGGTTGGGGGAGAACTTTTTCAAGCAAGGCAAGCCGGCGGAAGGGGTGAAATATTACGAGCAGGCGGCGCTCGAATTTCGGCGCAAGAATTCCGCAGTGGCCAACGCGGCCATTGGCCGGGTGGTGTGGTATTACGTGCGGCAACTGCCGGATCAAGAGAAGCTCTGGGCGTTTTATGAAAAAGCCGAGACGTTTGAGGGTTCGCCCGGCAAGCCCTCCGAGCAGAATTACTGGGGCCGGGTGCGCGGGGCCATCAGCTCTCACGGTTCGTTCCCCGACACGGAGAAAGACGCGCGGGACAAGTATTACCGCTACTGGTCGGGCATGATGGAGGGAAAGTTTCTCGATTGGGATGATTTTCAAATTGATCTGGCCGGGTACCGCCGGGCGTATGAAAACGATCAGGCGAAGTGGGTGGAGCGGCTGGATCAGCAGTTCAAACGGTTGGAGAAAGCAGAAGATTATAATCGGGTCTTGCGGTGGTTGAGCTTCTTCGCGGAAATCAAACCGAAGGCGCAGGAATACTACGGCAAACTGGACTTCGCCAAGATGACGGCGCCGCAGATTCAGCAGTTGATGCAAATTTTGTTTGAGCAGGTGCGGGATGTGGGCATGGCCAAAAATGCGTTCACGAAGTTGCCGCTCGGAAAAATGTCCGACGGTGAAAAGGTCAACCTCGCCCGGTATTTCTGGTCGCGGGACGAGAGTCTGGTGGAACTGGTCTGTCAGTACATCTCCGACAAGGAACTCGGGCGGATGGAGTTGTTGCGCTGCTATCATGCGCGACGGAATCTGGCCAAGGGGCTGCCGCTGGCCAACGAGATGGCCGGCATCCCCGCTCGATCCAAGGAAGCGTATTGGATGAAGGCGGAGATGTTGCAGTCGGCCAGCAAGTTTGAGGAAGCCATCGTCGCGTACCAAGCCGTGGATAATCCGCCCCAGAATTTGTGGCGGATCGTGGAATGTTATTTGGCGGCGAAAAAATCCGATCAAGCGTTAGCCCAGTTGCGCGAGATCGAAAACTTTTTCCAAGACCAAGCTCCCGAAGCCGCGATGCGGATTGCCAACGTGTACAGTGACCGGGGCGACCGCACGCAGCAGGTGGCGACGTTGCGGGGCGTCATGAAGAAATATCCGAAAAGTGCCCAATCCAGCGCGGCGCACTTGGCGTTGGCACGATTGGGCGTGTTGCGAATTCATGGAGGCGTCGATGCAGAATAAGCGATGGTATCTGGCGGTCATGGTGTTGGTGCTGGTGGCGACGTTGCCCGGCTCCGCGCAAACCACGCGCGAGGCGCGCACCCGGTCCGGTGCCGGCTTGAGCGAAGGCGATTTGGAAGCCAAGCGTCTACTCGATCGCGCGCAGGATTTGTTATTGGCGCAGGAAGCCGACCGCGGCGTGAAGATGCTCGAAACCGTCATCGAGCAATACCCCAAGAGCCGCATCCGGTTTCAAGCGTACCTCGTGCTCGGCAAACATTATATCGCCGTGCGCGACCAACCGCGCGCCATCAACTATCTCACCAATCTCCGTGCGCTCGACCAGCCGGACGAAGAGTTGAGCAGTGCCGACCGCGAGTTGTATTTGGAGGGCTTGTATCTGATCGGCGTGGCCTACTTCCAGACGCGCCAGTTCGGCCAAGCCTTTCCGATCTTGCGCAAGATCACCACGGATTTCCCGAATTCCGTCTGGGCGAATCAAGCGTATTACTACATCGGCCTCTGCCATTTCGCGCAGGCCAACTGGGGAAAGGCCATCGAAGCCCTCTCGATGGTGGGCACATTTGTGGATCCGGACAGCCCGACGGTGCAATATGTCGAAGCGGGCCGGCGCTTCTATGTCAAAGTCACGGATGCGGATTTGCCGGTCTTGGTGGGCGCAGGTCAGAAGGTCAGCGTGACGCTCAGCACCGTGCGCGGCGACCGGGAGACGGTCGATTGCGCCCCGCTCGGCGGTGCCGGCGCGGTCTTCATCAGCTCCATGCCCACCGCCGTCGCGCCGCCCAAGCCGGGTGACAACACGTTACAGGTGGTCGGGGGCGACGTCATCACCGTGCGGTATGTGGATGCGAATGACCAGTCCGGGGCGCGGAGTATCCCGCGGGAGTCCAAGGTGAAAGTTGTTTCGACCGGGGCGATCACGTTCACGCTGGGCGATTTCGAGACCCAAGCGCATGCGGCGTTTCTCGATCAACCGTTGTTCGTCTTGTTGCAGGATGTGGACTTGGATGTTTCCGACGCCGCTGACACCGCGACGGTCACGGTGGTGGCGCGGCACAAGGACGATGGCGACGAGGCGGAATCGGTTGCCGTCAAGGGCGTGGATTTGCAGAAGCTCCTGCAGACGGAAGAACAAAAATACAAGATCCGCGATCAAGTGACACTGAAACTGACCGAACTCGGTGCCGCGCCGGTGCACACCGGCCAGTTCGGCGGCAGTCTGCGCATTGAAGTGGCGCAATCCGACGCCAATCCCAACCAGACCGACGATGTGTTGTCCTGCGCGCTCACCGATGAAATCATCGTCATCTATGCGGACGAGCTGCACATCGAAGGCGAAACGCCCCGCGAAGTCCAAGCCAAGCTCCGCGTGTCCGGCGAGATTGATAATCGCCCCCGCGCGTCGCAGGACGTGGTGTTCGATCCCATCATTCGTTCCCGCAAAAATCTCGTGGAAGGCACCGCGTTCCTCGAACTCGGTCGCATTTTCAAGAGCATGGGTTTGATCAAGGGCGCGAAGGAAAAAACTATCGAAGGTTTGGAGCGTGTCGACTTCATCATCCGCAGCCGGGCACCGATTCCCACCGATTTGCGTCAGGCCGCTTTCAAGCTGAAATGGGAATTGCATCTCGTGGCGGACGACTACGGCAGCGCCATGGCCACCTGCAATCTCTTTAACCGGCTCTATCCGGATTCGCCATTTGCGGATCAGGCATTGATGGGCATCGCCATGGTGCGAATGGAAAACAAGGAATACACAGAAGCGATTACCGTGTTTAATCAAATCCTCGCGTTGCCCAAATCCACCGTCAAAGCCGAAGCCCAATTCCGCATCGCCGAGGCGGTGGAGCGATCCAACTCGCGCCGCGACGCAGCCATTCCGTATTACAAACAGGTTGCCGAGCGTTTCCCCAACAGCTCGTTTGCGGGAGCCGCGCTGGCGAAGCTGGTGGATTACCACGTCGAAACCAAGGATTACGCGCAAGCCAATGACTTGCTCGAACAAATCTTCCAAGACTATCCCGATGCCACGTTCCTCGACGCCATGCTGCTGAAGTGGGTGCTCGTCGCGTATCGCTCGGGAGATTTGCCGAAAGCCCACGACAAATGCGCCAAACTGCTTTTCGAATACCCCGAAAGCTCGTTTGCCGAGAAAGCGAAACAGATCATGCCCCAAATCGAAGCCCGCCTGAAGAAGGGAGCCACCAACTAATGTCACCTCTCCGCCTGATTCTCTCCCTCGTCCTCCTCGGCACCCTCCCGGTCTTCGCGGCCCCGCCGGCTGCCGAACAGGAACAAGCGTTCACTGCCCTCGTCGAGCGTGTGCAAAAAAATCCCGGCCTGGTCGCGCCCGAAGACGTGGTGCGGATGCTCCAATTGAGCCATCAACTTAACCGGCCCTATGCCGCCTCGCTCGCGATCCGGGTCTATCTTGCGCAAACACCCAACGTCGCCCCGGCGCTGCTGCGGCTCGCTGCCGAAAACGCCGAGCTTGCCGGTGATCTGCGCGCCGCCGCCGCCCGCTACCGGCAATACCTGCGCGCGGCACCGAGTGGACCGGAGGCCTCCGAAGCCGCCGGCCGCTTCTATCGAATCCAAATTGATTTCCTCGGCGCCGGCGATGACGCCTACCGGTTCATGAGCGAGTTTGGCGAGCCGTTGCGGCAATCCCTCGCGGCCCGGCGCTATGATCATTGGTACCTCACGACGGCGCGCGAACGCAAAGACGTGCCGGCGGTCGCCCGTTGGCTCGCCACGGTTTTCAGCGACAAACTGCCGCTCGAGATCGAACGGCGCTGGTATTGGGAACATCTGGAATGGCTCCTCAGCGAAATCAACCTGGCCCTGCCGGTTCACTACGAAGCCTTGCCCCACTGTCGCCGGCTCGGCCCGCTGATTCGAAACAGTCCGCACCTGATGGCGAAGTTCCAGTTCTACACCGCCCATCTCGCCTTCAAAGCCGGCGCCGCCGGTAAAGAAGCCGCAGCGCTCGAGAAAGATTTCGCGGCGGTCGCCGCCGCCGGTCGCGCGTATCTGGATGCCGTGCCCACGCTCGAAACAGCGCGTGACATCTTCGCGGTGCTCTCCGGCGGATTCCAACGGTACAACGACGCCGAAGCCAATCGTCAACTCGCCCCCAAACGCGACCTGTACGTCTATGCCTTCGGCAAACTCGCCGATGCCGACCGCGAACAATTCATGCAAGACCGCTGGGCCAGCCCGGCGCAGTGGATCGAACTTGGCAGCCAGAACGCAGTTTTGTTCCGTCGCGCGCCCGGCACCGTCACCTTGTCGTTCATCACCCAGACCAACGACCTCGCGGTGTTTCAGAAACAGACCGAGTTTCTCCAAGGCGTCCGTGCCGACCGCGCCGCCGTCATCAACTCCCTCGCCGTCGGTGGCGACCTGTGGGGCAGCGTCCAACATCTGATCCAAAAGGAAACATGGCATCTGCCGTTCACCGCGCCCACGACATTGCTGGCGCAACAAATCTGGCCGGTCTTTGCCGGCTTCCCTCGCGCGGACGCCCAGAAATTACCCGCTGACTACTTCCCCAAACTCATGGCGCGCTACGGCGCGGAACTCGTGGCCAAATCGCCCATTGCCCTCTTTCATCCTGACGCCGCGCGGGATTATCTCCTGAACGCCTGGCGCACCGGCGACAAACCGCAACTGCCCACCCACCTCCGCGCCCTCGACTGGGTGCCCTATACCGACGATCAACGCCGCGCCGTCTTCGGGCCGGTCCAAGCGGAATTCCGGCCGTGGGCCGAACAGTTGCGCCGCGTCCTCGACGAAGCAAAACGTGTCGAAGCCGCCGCCGCCAAAGCCTTGACCACCGCGCAAGCGGCCAAAAACGAAAAACAAATTCCCGACCTCACCAAGGCCGCCGCGGATGCCACTGCCAAAGTGAAAGCCGCCGAGACAGCCGCCGCGCCGGTCGCGTCGGTGGAAGAGGCACTCAAACAAGCGCTCGAATCGCGCCTGCCCGACCCGGCCAAAGCGCCGACGCCCCTCTGTCAAAATCTTGTCAAAGCCACGCTCGCCATCCGCGCCAAGAATCTCCCGGCATACACGGAAGCCGTGCGCGCGCTCTACGCGCAGGTCCGCGACTACGATTCCAAACGAACCCCCTACGGCGCCGCCACGCTCGCCTACTGCATGACGCACCGGCCGGAGTTCGACACCTTTGATTTGCACTGCGAATTGCTCGCCGATCAACTCACCCGGTACGCACCCAACACACCCAACCGCGAACTGACAGAGGTGCTCAACGCCCTCATGATCTCGCGACCCGGCTGGAATTGGGCCTCCCTCCCGGCGGCGGACAAGGCGCGCTCGTTGAAGATCAACGACATCATCGCCAAAGCGACGCTCGCCAATCTCGCCAAAAATCAATTCTATCCCGACCTCTTCCAGTGGCTCCGCCAGACCCGGCGTGGCGCTGGGTGGATCGAAGGCGCGGCGAATACCGATGTCTTGGAAAAGATGATCGAACAAAAAGTGTTGCTCAAGTCGCCCACCCGGTACAACGCGGCCAGCGGCACCGTTTCCTATCAATGGCTCCTGCGACACGAGTTCCCCGGCGCGGCCAAGAAGTTCCCCGTGGAGACGGCGTTGGACGACCTGTTTGTCGAGGAAGTCCGCCAAACGAAGTTCGTGGATACCGGCTTTTGGTCCTACAGCACCGACGCCCAGCGCAAGGGCGCGAACGTGGCGGCGCAGGTGTTGGCCGAATTCGCCAAGTATCCCTATGGCTACGAGAATGACCAGCCGGTCTACTCGCGGCCGGCTTTCGAAGAGGCGATCCAGCGCGCCTTGAACGCGGGGCCCGCCGAACGCGCCGCCTTCCTGACCAAATCCGAGTCTTATTTTGGCACGACCCGGGTGGATGGAGTGGCCACGGGATACTTCAGTTTATTGGATCAGGCCGATGTGAACACGCCGGCAGGCCGGCAGCAATGGTTTGCGAAGCTGAAAACGTTTCTTGATCGCGGTCAAACCTTGGCGGCGCGTTATCCGGCACCGCACAGTGTTCAACTGAGCCGGCTTACGCCGCCACAGTTGACGACGGATGAATTGAATACCTTGTTGCGCATCTTCACTGTCTGCCAACCGCAACTGTGGAGCGGTGGTGCGGGATTTGAGACCCTCGCCACGGCGGCGTACGACAATCTGCGCCGTGAGAAACGCGAGGGCGAGTTGTTCGCCCTGTTGCCGAGTTTCTGGAAGATCGCGAAAGACACCGGCAATGGTTGGTTCCAGCGACAGGTGGCTGCATGGGGCATGGCGCTCGGCAATCAAGGATTCAACGATCTCGCCGCGGCGCTCGCGACATTGGGACTCGATTTGCTCGGCGGCACGGTGCCGGAAGATTTACGGAATACCCTCCTCGCGTTGCGTTCCAAAGCACTCTCCAGCATTGGCTCGTTCATCCCGGTCGAACGCGCGGACCGGCGGTATCCGTTGTACGCCGCCCAGAATGCCTATCTCAGCGGCAAACCCGAGACCGCCTGGGAACTGTACCAAGGCAGCCGGGATCTGGTGACGGGGATGTTCAAGGAACTCGATCCGATGTTCCTGATCTGGATCGTCGAGCGGCAGACCGAGCTGGCGCGATTTGACGAGGCCGAGCCGATGGCGCGGCAGTTGATTCAGTGGGTGGATGCCGCGCCGCAGAATTTCGATCCCGAAGTCCGCGCGCGCCTGTTGCTGGCCTTTGCCGGTATTGCCTACGCGCGGCAGGAATATCCGCGCGCGCGCGCCCAGTTTGAGCAGATCGGGATCGCGAAAGAATTTGAGGGCACGCTCGCCCGCCGGCAGGCGGAGTTACGCGTGGCGGAAGTGGACCGGCTCACCCGGAATTATGAGCCGGCCATTGAGCGGTTGGAGAAACTGGTGCAGCGCAAAGACGCGTTCCTGCAAGCGGAGGGCAATTACCTGCTCGCGCTCATCAAATTTGATCAGGAACAGTATCCCGAGTCCCGGACGTATCTCGATCAGGTGTTTGCGGTGGAGCCGAGCCATGCCAATGCGCGCATTCTCGAAGGCAAACTTTACCTGCAACTGAAAAAACTGATCGAAGCCACGGAGGTCAAGGTCGGGTTGTCAGCCAGCCAACGCACCATCGTGCCCGGCCGGCCGCTCAAAGTGCAGCTCGAAGATCGCAACCTCGCGATTGTCGGCAAAGCCGCCAATATCGAGATTCGCGCGTGGACGGAATCGGGTGATGAGGAAATTTTCACGCTGCTGCCGTTTGGCGATTCCAAGACCAAGTTTGAAGGGCAGATTCCGACCGCGCTCGCCGCGCCGAAGAAAGGTGACCGGACGTTGCAGGTCCGCGGCGGCGACATCGTGCGGTACGATTTCTCGGATCGGTTCAAGCAGGCGAACAAAATCACCGCTGCCGAGTCGGTCGCGATTGCGGTCGTCTCGGAAGCCGAGTTGTATGTTTCCTCAGGCAAGATTTTCACCCGCGAAGAACAGGAACAAGCCGCGCTGGAGCAAGCCATTCGCGCCCGGGTTGGTGTGAGCGCGGAAGCCAGCGGCGAGACCGTGGCCTTGAGCACGGTGCGGGCGTTCAACCAGGTCAAGCCCGGCGCCCCGATCAATGTGCGGGTGATTGATCTCGATCAAAGCCGCACGCCGGGCACCAATACGGTGACCGTCCGGGTGGGCGCGACGAGCGGTGATCGGATCAACGCGTTGACGTTGCGCGAAGTGGCGCCGTACACCGGGTCGTTTGAAGGAATACTTCCGACAGCGTCCGCGCCAGCGACCGCATTTGCCTCGGATTCGGAAGAGGGCAAGGAACCGAACCACGTGATCTCGCGCGGCGAATATCCGCCGTGGGTGGCGTTGCCCGACAATCAGCGGCCCAAAATTTTCACGGTGGATCTCAACAACAATGTCGCGCTCAGCAAGCTGACGCTGCTGGCCGATGTCCCGGGCCGGCGATTGCGGAACTTCATTCTGCAAACCTCGCTGAACGGAAATGATTTCACCGATGTGGCCACCTGGCCGCAGCCGCTGGCGGCGTGGGATGGATCGTTGCGCTTGGAATTGGCGCGCATCGGCGCCCCGGGCAGTCCACCCGCCACGCTGAAGGAGTTCCGCGATTACCTCGAAGTCGGGCACATTGTCGCCGGCGCGCCCAAGCTCACGCTACCGGGGGTGTTGAGCGCGAAGTGGGATGTGAACATCGGCGGCCACGCAGCTAAACTGGCGGTGCCGGCGAATGGCTGGTTTGTCGGGCGCGTCAGCGGCACGATTTACCAACCGATCCGGCAAACGCGAACGTTCCGGGTGGATCACAAAAACCAACTCCGCAACGTGCGCTATCTCCTGGTCGTGAATGGCGAGGCGGGCCGCGATCCGTATGAAGTCACGCGATCGTTCGGCAAAGGCATCCACCGGGTGGAGCTGTATTTCGCGGCGCAACACGGGGCGACGCCGGAGTTTGAGTTGTTGACCGATACTCCGGAACCGCCGTACATCGCCCCGGCCCAACCGGCGCAGTTCGATGTGACGAAGTTCCCGGCTGATCATGAGCCGATCGGCTTCCAGCCGGCGCAGGTGTTGACGAACGGGGTGAGCGGGCAGTTCACGGTGGCGTTTGCGCCGGCGACGCGGGCGCGGGTGTTGCGGTTTTGGTTGGTGGATTTTGAGACGGACGCACCGGCGATCCGCAAGATCACGTTGGAGAACGCGGCCGGCGAAGTGGTGTTGCCGCCGGCGCTGGACATTGTGGCGTTGCGAAATAATCAAACGCTGGAGATTGTGCCGGGCGACCGGGTGACGGTGACGTACGAGGATCCTTCGCCGATTACGAAGGAGCGGCAGGTGCAGGAGGCGTTTCTGACGGCGACGTTCCACAATGCGGAGTTGAGCGCGTGTTTTGTGGAGAGCACGGTGGACGGGGCCGGCAACCGTCAGCCACAATACATTCCGCTGCGCCGGTTCAAGCCGGGGGATGCGGTCGGGGTGTTTATTCATGATCCCGATGGCGATATGAGCGCGGCGGAGGATCGGGCGAAGTTTTGGGCGCAGGTAGGGAAGGGGACGCGGATTGAGTTGGAGGCGTTGGAGACGGCGGCGCACTCGGGCGTGTTCGTGGGCCGGGTGTTCCCGGTGGCCGGTGCCGCGCAGCGGCCCGGTGAATTGACGGTGGGGCCGGGAGATGATGTGGTGATCGGGTATCTCGACCAGGAAAACACCGATCCCGGCATTCCGTGGGAGCGCCAGGTGGTGGTGGAGCAGACGGTGGAGACAACGCCGGTGTTGCGGGTGTTTGAGACGGTGTCGCGACCGTTGACAGAGGCGGAGTTGGCGACGGTGGCGCGGGCCTCCCCGGCCCGGCGGGTGGAGGAGCATGTGCCGGTGCAACGGACGATCAGTGTGTTGTGGCCGGAAGTCGCGACACCGGACAAGCCGGCGACGGCGTTGATCGGTACGCCGTTGGTGGTGGAGTTGGTGTATCCGACGATTGCCCAATCACCGCGCAGCAAGACCGCGATTTACGTCCAGACCGCGTCCGCGCGCAAACTCGTGGCTGGCCCGTTGACGGAACCATTCGATGTGACGGTCCCCGGGACGTTGAAATATGAGCAGACGACGGGTGATGCGGGGGGGCTGGCGCCGCCGCCGGGGTATCGCGATGTGTTGGTGCGGCCTAATCCGCAGAGCAGCGGCGCGTTGGAGGATGGGCGGTTTACATTTTTGGTGCCGGCGAAGCTCGGCCCCGTGCCGGCCGCAGGTGCGGCGGAGACGACGGAATTGGGTACCGGCGCGCAAAGAAAGTTGGTGCCTGTGTTGAATGTGCGCGGGGATGATGAGGTCTTCATCGGGTTCCAATACGTGACGGAAGCCGGGGTGACGAATTGGCTGACGCGGCGCGCGCGGTTGGAACGGGACGTGTTCTTCGACGCGATGGATCGCCGGTATCTGGATCCGCTGAAGGAGTTGCATGTGGGGGAGAGCGTGTATTTCCGGCTGATTGATCCGGGGCAGGATGTCACCGTGGACAAAGACACGGTGACGGTGGAGTTGGTGACATCGTCGGGGATCACCAACAAGGTGTCGTTGATGGAGACGCTGCCGTTTTCGGGTGTGTTCAAGGGGATGGCGGCGTTGGCGTTTGCCGCTGATCCGACGAAGCCGGCGGAGCCGGGGACGGTGGCGGTGAAATACGGCGACCAAGTGCGGGCGCGGTATGCCGCGCCGGGGACCACGACGGTGGTGGAACAGGTGGTGCAGGTGTTCAAGGGCGCGTCTGGCAATGTGTTGCCGTTCACGAAACGATTCAAAGATCCGGAAATCGCGGTGCAGACGCAGTTCACGATTGCCGAGGCGCATTTCGAGATGGCGAAGAAACATCGAGAGTTGGGCCAGGACGATCTGGCGCGCCGGCAGATTGCGCAAGGGAAGAAGTTGTTGGAGGAATCCATCCGCGATTATCCGAACACGGAGTTCCGGGCGCAGGCGGATTATTTGCTCGCTGATCTGGCGTTGGAGTTTGCGAATGATGCCGTCGAGGTCGACGTGAAGAAGAAGTTCTACATGGAGGCGGTGGGCCGGTATAGCGAGATTGTCGCGAGCTACCCGGAGAGCACCTACGCACCGAAGGCGCAATATAAGAAGGCGTTGACGTACGAAAAAATGGGGCAGATTGACGAGGCGTGCGAGGAGTACGTCAAACTTTCCTATCGGTACCCGGACAATGAATTGGTTGCGGAGACGATTGCGCGGCTGGGGCAGTACTTCCTGACGAAGGGCCGGGATATGCAGGAGCGGGCCAAGGGAGAGACCAATCTGGTGGAGCGCGAGAAGATTGTGGTGCAGACGCGGGAGATGTACAAGACGGCGGCGGAGGTGTTCGGCCGGCTGGGGGTGCGGTTCCCGGATCACAAACTCGCGGCGAAGGCGACCGTGTTGTCCGCGCAATGTTACATGCGCGCCGAGGATTATCCCAAGGCCATCACGGTGTTCAAGCGGGTGATTGAGGAAAAGAAGGCGGAGCCAGACTTGATGGCGCAATCCATGTACTGGGCCGGTGATTGCTACTTAAAACAGAGAGATTTCGTGAACGCCTATCGGATGTTCAAGCGGTTGACGTGGGATTATCCCGAAAGTCAGTGGGCGAAGTTTGCGCGGGGCCGGTTGAGCGAGGACGCGCTGGCGAATGTGCAAGAGAAGGACATCACCGGCGGGCTGTAGCCGGCGTATCATGAATCCCCAGCCTTTGACCACGGCGGAGCAGGCACTGCTGGATGCTGCCCGGCACGGCGTGCCGGTCGCGTTTCTGGAGCGCACCGGCACGCGCGTGGATGTGGGGCAGTGGTTCCGCTGGCCGCGGTTGTGGGTGGCGCTGGCCGGGGAGCAGTTGATTTTGTTCGCGACCGGGAAACGGTCGTATGTCGAAACGCTCCCGGTGCGGGAGGCGCAAAGCAGTTTATATAATGCCATCACAGGCGAAGTGTTGCTGGCGCCGGCGGACGAACTCCGCGCGCGCGCGCTGCGCTTGCCCCCGGTGGCCGGCCGGCACCTGCTGGCCTTGATTCAGGAAAAGGAGATGACTCATGCTTGAAATTATCATCAAGGGCGGACCGCTGATGCTACCGCTCCTCATCGAGAGCGTGCTGGCGTTGGGGGTTGTGTTTGATCGCGTCCTGGCTTTTCGCCGCAACGCGCAAGTGGACAGCCGCGCCTTGCGGGCGAAGGTGTTGACGCTCTTGCGCGGCGACAACGTCACGGAAGCGATGCAGCTCTGCGCAAACACGCCCGGCCCGGTCTCGGCGGTCTTGCTGGCGGGGCTGCAAGCGTACGTGAAACATCGCGCGCTGACGAAGCGCGGCGAGACCTTGCGACCATTGGTGGAGGACGCGTTGGAGGATTATTCCTACACCGCGATGGCCGCCGTTGAAAAACGGCTCAACGTCCTCTCCTTCATCGGCAACTCCGCCCCGCTTTTCGGCATGACCGGCACGGTCACGGGCATGATCAAATCCTTCAACGCCATTGCCGGCGCCGGCGCGCTCGAAGGCAGCATCGTCGCCTCCGGTATCGCCGAAGCGCTGATTACCACGGCGGCCGGTTTGATGATCGCGATGGCGGCCGTCATTCCGTATCACTACTTCAGTAGCCGGGCGGACAAGATCGGACTGGAAGTCCACGAGGCGTCGGCGGAACTGTTGGACTTTGTGACGCTGCGTCACGCCGACCTGTCAGCGTAATCGCGCGGAGACATCATGCGATCCGAAAAAGGGCGAAGTCGCAAGCCGTTGTCGGTACCGATGGACTCGGTATCGGACATCGCCTTTTTGCTGATCATCTTCTTCATCCTCACGACCTCCATTCGCCGCGTGACCGGGTTCCAGAGCGAATTGCCCGCCGCGCAACGGGACCAGCAGCAGACTACCGAAAAAATGCCGAGCGTGAAACTGCACAACGGCGCGCTGACGTACAACGATGAAGCCGTGACCCCCGCTCAGTTGCGCGAGCGGTTGCTGCAACTCAAACTGCCGCAACGCACTGAGAGCGAGCGGGTGATCGTGCTCGAAGCAACCGGGCAGGTGTCGTATCAGGACTATTTCGCCGTGATGGCCGCCGTCAGTCAAGCCGGTGGTGCAATCAGCATCATCAGTGAAAGCAAGGACGGTGGCTCATGAAAATGGCCCCCCGCCGTCGCCGCGATATTGCCGTGCCCGTGGTCAGCATGGGCGACATCGCGTTTCTGCTGACGATCTTTTTCCTGATCTGCAGCAATTTCACCAAGGAAGCCGGCATCAAATTGGTGCCGCCGAAAGCCCCCAGCGTCGAGACGATCAAGGAAAGCCGCATCTCGGTGGCGATTGACGGCGAGGGCGACCTTTTTCTCCAAGGTCAACCCGTGCCGGACGCCCGCTCGATTGAGTGGGGCGTGGCCGCGTTGATGCAAGACCGCACCGGGCCGGAAGCGCGGCTCGTGATGTTCAAGTGTGATCACCAAGTGGATAAGGCGGTGTTCGAGCCAGTGCTCGATGCCATCGCCAAAGCCGGCGGCACCATCGTCGCCGTCGGTGACAAGAGCAGCCCCAACGAATAAGGACACGACCATGTCAGACCCCACTACCGACCTCATGCAACTTTCCCCCGAAAAACTGATGCATAATTTCACCCAAGGCCAGTTCAGCCGCTGGATCGCACTGGCTGTCGTGGTGCATGTGGTGCTGATTGGCGGCCTGTCGTTTGGCTACATCCGCGACACGTGGATTGATCCCGAAGGCGCCGCCGTCCGGCAGGCCGCGGCCAAGGCCGCCGCCGAAGCGCGGCTCCCCAAACCGCCGCCGCCAGCCAAAGTGGAGCCGGCAGCGGCTGCTGCGACTTCGACCAACCCGCCCGCAGCCACCGCGAAGACGTTGCTGGAACAGCGGCAAGACACGCCGATCGTGAAAGCCATCACCGCCACGGCGACGACGAATGAAATTCCCATACAGCCCGATGATCTCGGGATTTCGATCAACGACACCCTATTGAAGTGATGCCCGGTTTTCTCGATCAACGCAGTCGCGTCGTGTTGGGGTTGGCGACGCCGCTTGGCTTGCTGGCCGCGTTTGGCCTGCCCTTGGCCGTGCGCGCGCCGGTGCTTTACGACACGTTGCTCCTCGCCCAACCGCAACTCGCCCCGGCCTTCCTCGGCGCCGCCGTGGCCGGGCTGGTGAATGTGTTGGCGTTGTTTTCCGGGGCGTGCGCGGTGTTTCTGTTGATCGGTTTCTTCAGCGCCTTCACCCGGCAATCGTGGGCGTTGGGATTGGTGCGGAAGTGTTGTCTGGCGGTCGTGGCGTGGGTGACGGTGTACGCGTACGTGGTGGCGGAAATCACCGGGTTGATTCGCGATCAAGAGTTGTTGGTGGACGATCTGAAAGCGGACGCGGTGCGGGTGTTTTATTGGCGTTGGGATTTGTTGTGGCCGGCGGGCGTGGCGTTATTGCTTGTCGCGGGTGTGTACCTGTTCGCGTGGCGGCGGGTGGCGATCAAGGTCTTCCGCCCCGGCGCCGACGAACAGCCGGCCAAGGGCGATCTGGTGGTGGAGAATTTGCGGACGCACGGGCCGGATCCGCGTTACCGGCTGAGTTTGTGGCACAGCTTCGGGTGGCATTTGTTGGTGATCGTGTTGTTGCCGTTGTTGCTGCAATTGGGCGGCTGCGTCGAGCCGTACCGGGTGCCCAAAGGGAGTGGCAACCCGGTCGTGGCGCTCGTGAAGATTGTGCAGCCGAAGAAGGAGAAAAAGAAAAAGATCCTCGTCAATCCCAACTCGGCCATTTCGTTTTACATCCCGGATTTGGACGACTCGGACGTGGTCAAGAAAGTGGAAGAGATGACGCAGGTGACTTACCAGGCCGATCCCAACCGCGTGATGGGCGCGATGGGCGCCGGTGGCGGGAAAAAGGGTGGTTGGCCGGACGGCATGGAGAACGCCCTGGTCCGGTTCATCCGGCTCGATTATGGCGGCGAAGGTTGGGACGACGGGATGGATACGCTGACCCGGGCGGATTTGAATTTTCTGGATGAATTTCACCGGCTCACGGGATTCAAAGTGGCGCGCAAAACGGAGAGTCATCCCATCCGGCTGTTGAGCAAGTATCCGAAAGGATTTGCGCCGCCGTTCGTGTACATGACCGGCCGGGCGGGAATCAACGTGCCGGCGGGTGATTTGAAAGTGTTGCGGGAATATCTGCTGGATGGCGGGATGTTGTTTGCCGATTGCGGCAGTCCACAATGGCACAGCAATTTCCGCGGCTTCGTCAGCGCGTTGCTGCCGGGGGAGCCGTTCGTGGTGATCGCGGATGACGACCCGATTTTTCAGATGCCCTATACGTTTCGCAACGGCGCGCCGCCGTTGTGGCACCACGGCGGTACACGGGCGCTGGGTGTGAAATACAAGGGGCGTTGGGTGGTGTTCTATCATCCCGGCGATGTTCATGATGCGTGGAAGACCGGGCACTCGGGGATCAGTACACAATTGGCTAAAGGCGGGTTTGAGATGGGCGTGAACGTCGTGTATTACGCGTTCACCCATTACCTCGAACTCACACGGAAGTACCGGAAATGATGGCGGAGCTTTACGACTATTTTGGAGTCATCGGCCTGGCCTCGATTGCGGCGTGGCTCGCGGCCATCGTGTTGTTAGTGGTGAGCTGGCGCAGCCGGCGGCGGAACCGGCTGGCGCTGGTGGCGTTGACCATTGCGGTGTTGGGTTTCGTGCTCGCGCGCATCAATTCGAGTCGTATCAGCTCGTTCCAGTTGGACCGGTCGGAAGAGATCGCGGCCGTCGCGGCGGCGCAGACGCAAGCCGAACGGCTGGAAGGTCCGCGATTCATTGAGGAAGAGCCGGCCTACCGGCAGCAGGGGAAACAACAACGGACGGCGGGGAAGCAACGGGAGTTGACCGAGGAAGTGGCGGCGCCGGTGACCGAAGCACCGGCGCGCAAACTGGCCGAGCCGCAGTTGGTGCGCGCGAACCAGTGGGACCGGTACAATTTGTTCGCGGCGAAACTGGCGCTGTTCGTCGCGGTGCTGGTGATCATTTGGGATTATCTGGCCCGGTTCAACCGCACGTTTGAGCGCTACGTCCCGCTGCCGATTGCCGGGGCGTGGCTCGATCATTTGTTCCCCAAAACCCGGTCGGCAAGTTTGCCGGGGGAGACGGATGTCCCGCTCTTGCTGGAAACGATCGTACGCCGGGGGGAGACGTTTCTGTATGTGAGCGAGCACAATCCGTGGAGCGTGCCGGCGTTGCCGCGTTTGGCGGTGGGGCGGCGCGCGGTCTGGTCGTTGCCGTTGATTGAGTGCGCGGCGCCGGTGACGACGGCGGAGGCGGAGTTTGTGGCGGACGCGGTTTGGTTTCAGCGGTACGCGGTGGTGGTGTCGGGCGGGACGGCGTGGTTGGCGGAGTTGCGGGCGTATCTGGCGGCGCGGGTGTTGACGAAAGCCGCCGCCCGGCGCACGGTGCATTTGGTGTTGGATGTGCCGGTGGCGGAGGATGAATTGCGGGCGTTGTTGCGGGTGTGTGGTGAAACGAATTTCAAGGTACTGGTGCGCGGCGGCGAAACCGTAGTGGAGGAGACGACCGTATGAAACGCTGGTGGTTGTGGGTGGGATTTATCGGCAGCCTGACGGCGTGGGCGCAAGCACCGCGCGGCCCGGTGTATGACGCGTTTTGGTTGGCGCCGAAGCTGGACGCCGACACGTGGTTGTTGTGGCAACTGGATGACGAGAACCTTGGTCACAAGGAAAACCTTATTGATCAGTTGGAGGAAGACATCAGCAAGATCGGGGATTCCAGCACGGTTCTGGATCGCGAAATCCTCCGGCCGGATCGCCGGGAACTCATCGGCAGCAGCCGCGCAGGCGATGCGGCGCTGGATCACGTCGGACGTTTTGGCGGCAGCGTCCGGGTGGCCGGCAAGGGCTGGTTGAAATCGCAGTTTGTGGATGTGCTGCAAGTTGCCCGCGAGACGGGGGCGTGGACATTGGACTTTTGGGTGCAGCCGGATGCGGCGGCGCGGGACGCAGTGTTGGCTTCGTTCACCATGCGCGGTCTGCCCCAGCCACTGACGCTGGAACGGCGCGCGGATGGACAGCTCGTGTTGCAGGTCGGGCGCGAGCAGATCCTGACGCATTCGCGCAAGGTGCTGGCGGGCGAGTGGACCCATATCGCGCTGGTGGGCGCTTGGTCACCCAGGGTGCTGGTGAACGGTACGGCGGAAGGTGTCAAGCCCGAGGCAGGCGCGACTTTGGCGCGCGCGCTGGCGGGTGGCTCAGTGAGCTTTAGTCTGGGTGGCGGCGATGTAGCCGGTAAAGGATTGATCGGGCGGATTGATGCGGTGCGGTTGTCACAGGGCGCGCGCTTGTTCTACGAGCAAGACGACCCGGCTTGGTACGATGTGGCCGCCCGGCGGCCGTTGGAACGCCGGCCACCATATTTTGTTTTCAACCGGCCGTTGAATGTGGCGAGCGGGTTTGATGGTTCATTCACACCCGCCGAGGCGGCACCGGGAGTGACAGCGAAGGGGGAGGCCAAGGCGGAGATGTTTACGGCCGGGGTGCGCGGGCAGGCGCTGGATTTGAGAAAAGTGGCGGCCGCCGGGTTTGCGCTGACGGGGACGAATCTGTTTCCGTTGGAGCGTGGCAGTTTGGAGTTTTGGGTGCGACCGGTGGATTGGGATAATTTCTATTCCAGCCGAGTGGGGCCGCAGGATGTGAAGTGGTTGCCGTTGTTGCGGGTGGGGCCAGCCGGGCAGGCGGGGCGGGTGTTGGCCATCTCGCAGGGTAAGTTCAGTCTCAGTCGGGTGGTGTTGGACGCGGCGATTCCGTTTCAACCGGGTAAGTGGACGCATGTGTTGATTTCGTGGAGCGGGAACGCGCTGGCGATCTACTTGGACGGGCGGCCACAACCGTTGTCGCAGGTGCGCATCACGGGTAATCCGCCGGCGGCTGATGCGGAGAATGTGCTGACGTTTCTGCCCAGCAATACCTTGGTGGATGAGTTGCGGGTGTATCCGTGGCCGCTCACCGCGACGGAAGCCGGCAACGCGCACGCGCGATTTTTTGCGAATGCCGCCGAACGCCTCGTCGCGATGCCGTTCATCCAACTGTCGCCGGCCTACGATTACCATCAGCAGTATCTGAGTGTTGGCGTGTCCTGTTTGCCGGTCGACGATGTGGAGCCGGTCACGGCGGAGGTGCGGATGTTTTCGCCGGATGGGAAGACGCCGTTGTTCGTGGCGACCAATCTCACGCTCAACGCGTCGTTGCAGTCGGGGCCGGGGTTGGTGTTTTCCAATTTACCGTTTGGCCGGTTTCCGATGGAGGCGCTTTCCAAGTCCGCCGACGGCAAAGTCTTGAAGACCCTGAAGTCGGAGTTCGTGCGCGAGACACCGCCGTGGTGGCAGAACGATCTGGGCAAAAACCACCCTGTGCCGAAGCCGTGGACGCCCATTACCGTCTCCGGGCAAACGATTCAAGTGTGGGATCGGACCGTGACCCTGGCTCCTGGCGGACTGCCGGCCAGTTTGGTGTCGTCCAATCTGGGGATGTTCGCCGCGCCGCCCCGGTTGCATGGGACGATCGCGGGCGCGACCGCGACGTTTGCGGGGACAGCCGCGCCGGTGATCAAGGCGGCGCCGGCCCGCACGGAGTGGAGCGGGAAATTGCAGTCGGCGGCGGTGACCGCCGATGTGCAGGCGTGGATGGAATATGACGGGTTGATGTATTACACCGTCACGCTCCAGCCGGTGCAGGCGACGGCGGAGATTCAGGCGTTGACGCTGGATTTTCCGTTGGCGGAGGAGTTGGCGACGCAGTTGATCGTGAACGGGGGCGGCCACAATTTCCGCGCCTCGCACCGGGTGCAGATGTTACCGAACCAGCCGGGCCAGTTGTGGAACAGCCGGTCGGGCGGGCCGGGTCACAAAGGGGTGGCGTTTGGGAATTTCTGCCCGGTGGTGTGGATTGGCAATGATGATCGCGGCATTTGTTTCTTCGGCGAGAATGATCGCGGCTGGACGCCCAACAGCGCGCAGCCGGCACAGGAGATCATCCGCGAGGCCGGGCAGGTGTTGTATCGGATGAACATCATCAATCAACCGATCCACTTGGCCGGGCCGCGGACGTTTACGTTCATCATCCACGCGACGCCGACGAAACCGTTGCCGCCGGGCTGGCGCGGTTACAACCGTGGCGGTGCGAACGGCGCCAACGGGGTGTATGACGCAGTGGACGCGTTTGTCGGTCCGACGTTGACCGTGCCGAGCACGCAAGCGAGTCACGAGGGGATCAATTTCAAGATGGAGCCGACCGATTGGGAGTCGGCGCGCATCAACGCCGACCGTATTCGGGGAAGGTTTGGGAAGACGAGCCCTGTGTTTTTCTACATGGATTACAGTTGGCCACAGATGGGGCCGAGCATGAACGAGTACCGGCATGGCTTGTTCTGGACGGGCCGGCTGACGTGGTCGCGCGAGGTGGAAGATTACATGGTGTGGATCATCAACGAGTACATCCGCCGCGGGATCATTGATGGGATTTACATTGATGACGTCTCGATGGGATCCACGCGGGCGCTCTATTCGACCGCGTATCTGATGGACGACGGGCAGTTGCAGCCGGGATTCAACACGATGGGCTTCCGCCGGTTTCTCCAGCGGGTGTGGGTGTTGTTCGATCAGCAAGGCAAACAGCCGCATATTTTGCCGCACATGACCTACTGCTTTGAGATTCCGGCGCTGTCGTTTTCCTCAGCGGTGGTGAACGGGGAAGACCGCGACATTTTTCCGTTCGCCCAGCATACCTTCCTGGATGTGTGGAGCCGGGACGAGTTGCGGATCATGAGCAGTTCCCCCAAATGGGGGTTCATCAATTTCTGGAAACCCGGCGTGTACGACAAGGTCTCGCCGGCAGCCAAGCCCAGATTACCGGCGTGGATGCATTGGCAGACGCGTGCGATGCATGCGCTGACCGTGCCGAACGACATGTGGTATTTGTGGACGTATCCCACCGCCCGAACCATCGCCGGGCCGCTGATCCAGTTTGATCTCAGCACGCCGGATGTCCGCTTTATTCCGTATTGGAAACTGGAGGGGGTCGCCAGCGCGACCGGTCAGTCCTTGATGCTGTCGCTGTACGCCAAGACGGAACGGGCTTTGGTTATTGTCAGCAATCCACTTCATACCGAACAGGAAGTGACCGTGACGATTGATCCAGTGAAGCTTTTCGGAGCCGCGCCGGAGAGTGTGGTGGCGTGGAAGGACGTGGACGGGGCGTTGATGCCGCCGGCGGTCATTGCGGCGAGCGCGGCGGAACTGAAACAGGTGAAAGTGGAGGAGTTGGGAATTGATGACCTGTTGACGGACGGGAAACGCGTCCTCACCGCGGACGCGGTGGACGATTTCCTCCAAGGCGATTCGCCGGAGGAGAAGGCGAGGAAACATCTCGCGTTGCGTCCCGCCGGCAACACCGTCACATTCCGGCTGCGCCCCCGCGACTTCCGCCTGCTCGAAGTCAGCCGCCCCTAGTCAGTCTCGCGAAGGGCGAGGGGGCGGTTGATGATCTCGTTGCCGATGATGACGTGGCGCAGATTTTTCCGATCGCGTAACGCTTCAGCCCAGAGCGAGCCCTTTGTCGCATTGCGTTTCACGAAGGCCGCCGCCGATGCGGCCGCTGCCGGTGTGTGGGCGATGGGCCGTGGTAGATGAGCCGGGGCGGCATATGCCACCAATGGCTGGGGGATTCCCCTGGCGAAGCGTGTTTGTGTCACTCGTTCACCCGCCGGCTGCGCGTGGCGTTTGGGAGGTGGCGTGGCTTGGCGGATGGGCGGTGGTTGAACCGGCCGGGGCCGGGCGGGCCGGCGTTGTGCCGGCTTGGGCGCGGGGGCATTTTCGGTGTCCGCGTCCACCTGCTCGGTGAGTTTGCCCCAGCCTTTCGCCAAGGCAACGACCACCATGATGATGATCCAGATCCAGAAGTCCATGTGTGGGGTGGGGCGGGCGTCGGGAGGACGCCCGCCCGGGATTGGTTACTTGCCCTTGGTCGGTTCGTCGCCGGCGATGGATTGGCGCATGCTGGTATCGGATTGGATATTTTGCATGCGGTAGTAATCCATCACGCCCAGCCGGCCGCTGCGAAACGCTTCGGCCATGGCGAGCGGCACTTGGGCTTCGGCTTCCACGACTTTGGCGCGCATTTCTTCGACGCGGGCTTTCATTTCTTGTTCGGTCGCGACAGCGAGCGCGCGGCGGGTTTCCGCAGCGGCTTGCGCGATTTGCTTGTTGGCTTCGGCTTGCTCGGTTTGCAGCCGGGCACCGATGTTGTCGCCGACGTCCACATCGGCGATGTCAATGGAGAGAATCTCGAAGGCCGTGCCGGCATCAAGGCCGCGTTCGAGCACGCGCTTGGAGATGCTGTCGGGATTTTCGAGCACGGCTTTGTAGGTGTCGGCTGAGCCGATGGTGGTCACAATGCCTTCGCCGACGCGGGCGATGATGGTTTCTTCCGTGGCGCCGCCGACGAAGCGTTCGAGATTGGTGCGCACGGTCACGCGGGCTTTGGCTTTGACTTGAATGCCGTCTTTGGCGACGGCATCAATGCTCTGTTTGCCGGAGGCGATGGCCGGGCAGTCAATGACCTTGGGATTGACGCTGGTCATGACGGCTTCGAAGACGCTCTTGCCGGATTGATGGGTGGCGAGGTCAATCGCGGCGGCGCGATTGAAGTCGAGATTAAGGTTGGCTTTGTCGGCGGCGATGAGGGCGCGGACGACTTGGTTGACGTCGCCACCGGCGAGGTAGTGGGCTTCGAGTTGATCGGTGCTGATCGTCAGGCCGGCTTTGATGGCGGTGATGCGGCTCTGGACGACGAGGCCGATGGGCACGCGCCGCAGTTTCATGCTCAACAACGTCAGAAACGACACGGGCGCGCCCGTCATGCGGGCTTGAATCCAGATGTTGATAAACGAGATGACGACGAAAAATAGGATCAATGCGCCGACCAGACAGATGATGCCGAGTAGCGTGAGGATTAGTTGACCGATGCTCATGAGGTTCTCCTTGTCAGACTTTTCTGACGACGATGTTGTTATCTTTGATGGTGATTACGGCAATCGAACTACCGCGTTCGATCATACCCGATTCCGCTACGACGTCCAACCGTTGTCCATCCACGAGCGCCACGCCGGCCGGGCGCAACACGGTGTGGGCCACGCCGGTCCGACCCACCAACGCCGCGGCCGGTGGGGCGGCCGACCGTTGACCGATGGGGGCGGAGGTGAGGATCATTTTCTTCCCGATGGCGGTTTGCGGAAAATACTGGATGGAGAGATAGGCGGCGCTCACGCCGGCCGTCAGCTCGAAGATGAATAGGCCGATGGTGAGCGGGACGCCGTGATTGTGGTAGCAGACGTAGAGCGACACGAGAAAGAGCAGGATGCCGATGCTGCCGAGCACGAAGCCGGGCAGGTAGAAATCCACGGCGATCAGCGCCAACCCGGTCAAGACCAGCATCGTCAATAGCATCCATTCGCTCATGAGATTCGCTCCACCACCACGCGACTGCCGTGGATGGCCACGATTTTAATGGCGGTCCCGCGTTCGATCAAATCACCCGTGGTCATGATATCCACCAACTGCTCGCCAAACCGGCCCTTGCCGGACGGTCGCAACATCGTCTCTGCCACGCCCGTCGCGTGCAGCAATGCCGGCGCGGGAGCGGTGTCGTCCGGCTCGTGCGGGAGCGTGGCTGCCAATTCCATTTTGCGGAACAGCGGTGTCTGCGGCAAAAAACGTCCCAGCAGCAACATCGCAAACACGGAGCCAACGAAGGAGCCGACCACCGTGATGATGGGTAATTGCAAATCCGTCCAAGCCGGCGCGGCGAATCCCGTGGGGACGCGTTCGGTCATTCCCAGTACCAAGGCGATCAAAATCGCCGCGATGCCAAGAAATCCGGCAATGCCGAAACCGGGGAGAACGAAGATTTCCACCGCCAACAGCGTGATGCCGATGGCAAAGATGATGACTTCCTCCATCCCGGCAAGGCCGGCAATGAAGTTGCCGACGAAATAGATGCTGAAACAAATCACGGCAATCAGCGCAGGCAGTCCGATGCCGGGTGTTTTGAATTCGAGGTAGATCGCCAGAAAGCCGACGAGCATCAGGAGCGGCGAGATCATGGTGATCCACCGACCAACCACTTCCAAGCCGGTCGGGACGACAGTGAAGGTTTCTGCGCCGGCGAGGTCGAGGCGTTCGAGCAACTCGTCCAGGTCGCGCACCGTGCCCAATGACAGGAGAGGCCGGGGCGGGTCGCCATAGGTGCGGGCGGCCTCTTCGTTGGTCAACGTGACGAGTTTGCCTTTCTCGGCAATTACCTTGTCGTCTACCGTCAGGCCGCGGTCGGCGTCCACCATCGCCTCGAAGACGTCCGGGTTATGGCCTTTGGTCTGGGCGGTGGAACGGATCAGAGCGCGCATGGCGGAACTGAGTTTCTCTTCGTAGCTCTTCGGTAACTCCGCCGGACCGGAGCCGGGCGTGAGCATGACAGGCGTGGCCGCGCCGATGACGCTGCCGGGGGACATGTAGATCTTGTCGGTCGCGGCGGATATGAAGGCGCCGGCGGAATAGCCCTTGGGATTGATGAATGTGATGGTGGGCGCGGGCGATTTTTCCAGGAGCCGGATGATTTTCTCGGTTTCCTTCACCGCGCCGCCGTTGGTGTCCATGTCCAACACGACCGCCACCGCGTTCTTGGCGGCTGCTTCTTGCAGGCCGCGCCGGACGAGGAAGAGGGTGTTGTGGGTGATGTCCTCGCGAATGACAATCACACACACCGGCCCGTTGGTCGCCGCCGAAGCCGGTGCGGAAGCGAATGCCAGCACCAGCAGCCAGATGATCCCCAACCATTTCATGCCGCAATGTCTAACGCCAGTTCTGCCAACCGGCAAGCGGTATTGACCCACGGGGGGAATTATCGGGCACTCACGACGGCGACACGTTTTGAATGACAGGTCCGTTATCAATTCCCGGACAGCCTAAAGGCTGAACTCCGAACGGAGCAGCCGGCGCGCGGAGGCCGCCTCGCGCCAACTCATCAACAAATTGCCAGGCTCAGATCTGTAAACCGGAAAAAGAATCTCCACAGGTGCTTCGTAGTCACGGGATGCATAGACCGGGATGTTCAACCGGAGATTCGGTTGATAGATTTTGCTTCGCAGGTCTGGCCGGGCCGGAGCAGGCGCATTGCTTTTTCATGCGCCATCCCACGAAACTCACCACGGTGCAAGCACGGGAATCACTTGCCGGGCGTTGCGCCGGTAGTGACGAAAATCGGTATTGGTGGTCATGAGGCGGCAATGCCGGTGGAGTTCCGACATGCGGACGAGACAGGCGTCGGCCAAGGACATCGGCACGTTGCGGTAGCGGCGCATGAGTTGGAGAAGTTCGGGGATGTGATCTTCCAACGTAAAGGCGACTTCGACGACTTTCTTCTCCACCAACTCCAACACCGGGACCGCCGTACCACTGAGCCGACGCACAATGTGACAGGCTTCCGAAAGAACCGGTTCGCAAGTCATCAAGGGTGGACGTGCTTGAGCGAACTGCTCCTTCGCCCAAGCGTGATGGCTATCATCTTGGATTAAAACGCCGACGATTGGGCCGGTATCAACGAGTACGATGTCGCCGTTCAAGGCCGTAGTCCTCCAGAGACTTCTTGTTGGTGGAAGCATCACGAGGGCCTCGAAGCGAGCCGACCAGATCACCAGCCAAATCGGCGCAGCTAACAAAGCCTTGCTGCTTGGCAAAGGCTTGTTCCACGGCATTGCGGATGATGGCCGACTTGGTGGTACGCCGGCGCTTGGCTTCGGCAGTCAACCGCGCCTCCAAGGTAGCCGGCAGCTTGAGTGAAATCGGTGTCAGAGTGGTAAAGGAATACGACCCGTACAGTATGGCAATACCGGACTGCAACCGCCCGGTCGCGGTTCGGCCGGCCTGCCCCACCATGGAGCCGGACTTTATCTGCATAGTTCCGGCTGAGGGAGTCGGACGGACACGCTAAAACGTGAACTCCAAACGGGGGGGCGGGCCTTTGGTGACTACGCGGCCGAATACGCACTGATAGTCCTTGAGTGTCGCGGCCGATTCCGTAAACCTCCCGCCCCATGAACTTGGATCAACTTGTGGCGCGTGGGGTGTGGCGAATTCGGTTGGGGGAACCAGAGCAGTTTACGCCGGTGGGGATGCGGGAGATTCCGCCGGACTTGACCGGGTTGGAGAATTTACCGGCAGTGGCGGCGCGGTTTGCGCCGGGGGATTTGCGGTTCAAGACGACAGCGCGGGGGTGCGTGGTCGAGATTCCGATGGTGGATGGGGAGCAGATTTACGGGTTTGGGCTGCAACTCAAGTCGTTGAATCAGACGGCGAAGAAGCGCACGATCCGCGTGAACAGTGATCCGCTCGCGGATACCGGGGACTCGCATGCGCCGGTGCCGTTTTATGTTTCGACGGCGGGGTACGGGATTCTGATTGATACGTTGCGGTACGCGATGGTGAACACCGGCTCGCATGTCAAGGTCGGGCAGGGGACGCCGGCCAGCGGTGGGTCGGCACCGTCCGGGAATGTCAACGAACTGTACAAGGCGCGCGAACTCCAGGGCCGGTATTGCGTGGTGGATGTGCCGGTGGCGAAGGGCGTGGATATTTACGTCTTCGGCGGGCCGGATCTGCGGACGGCGGTGCAACGGTATAATTTGTTCAGCGGTGGTGGGTGTCTGCCGCCGCTGTGGGGGTTGGGCGTGTGGTATCGCGGTTCGACGCATCACAACGCGGACGGCATCATGGGGCTGGCGAAACAACTGCGGGATGATCGGATGCCCTGCGATGTGTTTGGTCTCGAACCCGGTTGGCAATCGCAGGCCTATTCGTGCTCGTACCGGTGGAGTTCGGAGCGGTTTCCGCAGCCGGACGAGTTCTTGAAGAATCTCCAATCGCTCGGTTACCGGCCCAATTTGTGGGAGCACGTGTTCGTGCATCCGACGGCGGAGATTTACGAGGCGCTCAAGCCGGTGAGTGGCGATTACGAGGTGTGGGGTGGGTTGATCCCGGATTTGTCGTTGCCCAAGGCGCGCGAGATATTCGCCGGGTTTCACGACCGGGAGTTTGTCGCGAAGGGGATCAGCGGGTTCAAGTTGGATGAGTGCGACAACTCGGACATCACGCCATGGTTTTGGTCGTTCCCGGAAGCGGCGGAGTTTCCCAGCGGGCTGGATGGCGAGCAGATGCATTCGGCGCTCGGGCCGTTGTATCAGCGGACGTTGCTCGCGCCGTACCGGCAGCGGAATCAGCGGACGTTCTGTCAGGTGCGGGCGAATCATGCGTTGGCCGCGCCGTATCCGTTCGCGTTGTATAGCGATTTGTATGATCACCGGGATTTCGTGCGCGGGGTGACGACGGCGGGGTTTTCGGGGTTGCTCTGGTCGCCGGAAGTGCGCGAGGGGGCGTCGGTGGAAGATTTGTTGCGGCGGATTCAGGCGGTCGCGCTGTCGCCACACGCGCTGATCAATGCGTGGTACATCAAGAATCCGCCGTGGAAACAGTTCGCGACCGGCCAGAACAACGCCGATGAATTTCTACCGGAAGCCGACGCTGTGACGGATGCGGTGCGGAAGGTGTTCGAGGTGCGGATGCAGTTGTTGCCGTATTTGTACACGGCGTTTGCCCGGTACCGGTTTGAGGGGTTGCCGGTGTGTCGGGCGTTGGTGATGGATTACCCGGACGATGTGAATACGCACAAACGCGACGACGAATGGTTGCTCGGGGACCGGCTGTTGGTCGCGCCGTTGTTTGCCGGGCAGACGGAACGCGAAGTCTATTTGCCGGCCGGGGATTGGTATTGCTGGTGGACGAAGCAGAAGTACCCGGGTGGCCAAGTGCATAAGGTCGCGGCGGAGGTGGACACGATTCCGTTGTTTGTGAAGACCGGGACGATTTTGCCGGTGGCGGCGCCGGTGCAGTTTGTCGCGCCGGGGACGGTGTTCGACATCACGGCGCAGGTGTGGGGGACGCCGTCGGAGCCGGCACGGTTGTTTGAGGATGATTTTGAGACCTTCGATTTCGAGCGGGGCGCGTTCAACTGGGTCGAGTTGACGACGGATCGTCGTGTCATCAGGCAAGGCGGTTTTGCCGGTGAGCGGTACCGGATCGTGAAGTGGGAGACGATGTTCGGCTGATTGCCGCGAAACTTTTTGCGCTGCGGCGGGTTCCAGAGTAAGAACCAATCATGGCCGGGTTGCAGACATCACGAGCGAACTGGAACAAGACCACGGCGGCGCATCTGTTGAACCGCGCCGGGTTTGGCGCACTCCCCGAGGAGATCCAGCAAGCCGCTGATCGGGGCATGGCCAAGACGGTGGATTATCTGGTCGATTTTGAGAACATCCCCACCGCGTTCCCGCCGCCATCGTTGCCCGATAATCCCGAGAGCCCGAGCGCCCTACGAAAACTGAACACGGAAGAGCTGCAAGCGTTGCTGCGCGCGAATGTGGCGGCGATCGAAGACATTCGCGGCTGGTGGATTCAACGCATGCTGAC
>Ga0105046_10002147_pt1 | contig 31010 bp, 23 predicted proteins | sample MAT03_FD_78385 | JGI IMG/M metagenome (GOLD analysis project Ga0105046, IMG submission 78385) | Freshwater microbial communities from Lake Fryxell liftoff mats and glacier meltwater in Antarctica - MAT-03 (megahit assembly) | ecosystem: Environmental > Aquatic > Freshwater > Ice > Liftoff...
CATCTGACGGCGAACCATCTGGGCCTGGTCGTCGTCGAGGGTGCTCATCACACCTTTGATCTCGACGCCGAGGCCGCGGATGGCGGTCTCCATTTCTTTGTTGTCCTTGCCCAGCTCTTTGGCAAGTTCGTAAACGCGGATCTTCGCCATAACTCAGGCACCCCTCCCCGGGGTCCGCATTGCAGCCGCCAGCGCCAGGAGTTGGTGGACACGGGTCGGCGCCGATCCCAAATGGGACGGCGACCGAGTGACTAGATCTGACCGGGGCATGTCCGCCCGGGCCAGGCCGCTTCGCTGCAACAGGTCGGATTCTCGGTTCACGTCTTCACTCAGGGCCGCCCACAACGTGTCCACGTCGGCGGTGACGGGGCCCGCCTGGAACGTCCGGGCGAAGCCGCCGCGGCGGGCTGCCTGGATCAGGCAGGACCGCGACGGACACAAATACGCTGCTCGACCAAACTTTGCGCTGTCCGAAGGGACAGGTTGCGAAGGTCGCCCGCGACGTCGACTCACGGCCGGCACGGGTTTGCCGTGCAGGCACATGGTGCGCAGGAGCTCCGCCTGCGGGCGGACGTGTCGGCAACCGACACAGGTGCGCATGGGCACGTGCATACTCAGGGCTCACCTCCGGCGTGGCCTTCGTCTTCATTGGGATCGACGACCATGCGCTGCTCGTCCGACGCGGGCTCCGGGTACTGGACCTCTAGCACCAGCTTGCCGCTGGCGGCGTCGTTGGCGATCTCGATGATGTTCTCGGCGCGGTCGACCGTGCCGATGCCCTGGACTTGCGCGAGCTCGTCGGCGTCGGCGATCGCCAGGTCGCGGAGGTTACGCCAGCCCATCTGGAACAGCGCGCTGGCGACGGTGTCGCCGACACCCGGGATGGCGGCCATCTCGGCGAGGCTGCGGCGCTCCATCTGGCGCAGCTTGCTTTCGGAGTAGATGTCGATGCGCCAGCCGGTCAGACGCGACGCGAGGCGCACGTTCTGGCCCTTCTTGCCGATCGCCAGGCTGAGCTTGTCGTCGGGGACGACCAGCTCCATCGTGTGACGTTCGGCGTCGATCAGGACGCGCGAGACGGTGGCCGGCTGGATCGCGTTGCACACGAAGCGCGCGGGGTCCTCGTTGTAGGGGACGATGTCGATCTTCTCGCCGCGTAGCTCCTGGACCACGGCCTGGACGCGGCTGCCGCGGATGCCGACGCAGGCGCCGACCGGGTCGACGTCGCGGTCGCGCGACGATACGGCGATCTTGCTGCGGGCGCCGGGCTCACGGGCGCAGGCCTCGATGCGGACGATGCCTTCGTAGATCTCGGGGACCTCGTGCTCGAACAGCTTCTCGACCAGCCCGCGATGGGTGCGCGAGAGGATGATCTGCGGGCCGCGGGCCGACTTGTCGACGTCTTTGACGTAGGCGACGATGCGATCGCCGGGGCGCAGGGACTCGCGTGGGACCTGCTCGCGGGCGGGCAGCAGGGCCTCGGCCTTGCCGTTGTCGACCTCGACCACGATGGACCCGCGCTCGAAGCGGCGGACGATGCCCGTCATGAGCTCGCCCTTCTTGTCCTTGTAGGCGTCGAACATGTTCTCGCGCTCCGCCTCGCGGACGCGTTGAATGATGACCTGCTTGGCGGTCTGGGCGGCGATCCGGCCGAAGCCGTGCTGACCGAACTGGAGCGCCTCGATCTCGGCGTAGTCCTTGGACTGCTGCTCGGCGCGCTTCTTGTCGCCATCGAGGTAGAAGATCTGGAACAGCAGCTCGTCGCCGATCTCGGCCTCGAGGCCGGCGCGGTGCGCCTGCTCGAGGCTGATGTCGCGGTGCTTCGACTGCACCTCTTCGACGACGTAGAGGACCTGGAAGAGGTTGACGTTACCGGTCTCGATATCGAAGCTGGCCTCGATCTCGCGGTCCTCGAACACCTTCTTGGCTGCCGTCGCAACCGCCTGTTCTACGGTCTCGATCAGGACCTCGCGCGAGATATTCTTCTCGGCGCAGACCTGCTCGAGGACAGTATTGAGGTTGACTGCTTCTTCCATGGGGTCTCTTTAGGCTCTGCCTGGTCTCGAGAACGTGTGAACGGGTAGACGGGTGACCGCGCTTACGCCGATTCGCGGGACTTCGCGGGTCTCGCGGGTTTGCCAGATTTGCTGGCGCCTGTGGGCTTGCTGGCCTTGGCCCCGGCGTTCCCGGTGTGCGGCGGCCGGGTGTGCGATTGGCGGGGTTGGGGACCGGCCAGTTCGAACACGAGGTTGGCGCGCTTGATGTCGATGAGCGCGATCGTGTGGATGATATCACCCTCGAGCGCGCGCAGGATAACAGCGCCGCGGCGATCATCCTCGGGGGCGGCGGGGTCGACCTCACTGCCGACGATGTGCCCGTGAAAGGTCTTCTGGTCGGAGTCCGCGACGATCGCCGTGTGGGTCCGGACGACCGCGCGGCCGCCGACGTGGCGGGCGAAGTGACTGAGCCGCACGAGCGGGCGGTCGACGCCCGGTGACGAGACCTCGAGCGTGTACGGTTGGGCCAGCAAGGCCGCGAGCGCGGGCAGCTCCGGGTCGGCCTCGGAGGCGTCCAGAGCGCTGCTGAAGATCCGGCTCATGCGGGTGCAGTCGTCGAGGGTGATGCCGTTGGGGTGATCGAGGTAGATCCGGGCGATGCGTCCCGCCCACTCGAGCAGCACGACCTCATAACCCATCGCGCGGGCGACCGGATCGACGGCGTCCTCGAGCAGGCGAACCGAGGCGGCGTGCACCGGGCCGGTCTCGGCGGGGTCGTCCGCTTCTTCTCGGGCGTCTCTCGCGTCTCTGGCGGTCAGCTCGGTCGGCTCGTCCGCAGGCTCTTCGTCCTCGGGCTCATCAGCGACGACATCCTCCGGGGCGGCGGCGGTGACGGCGTCCTCGGGGGCTGCGGCGGGCCGCTGGCTGCGGCTTGAGGGGGTCTTTGCGACCATGGGTGAAACGGAGAGAGGCAGAGGGAGACCGGTAGAAACGGAAATGGAAAGAGCGAGTCAGGCGTCGTGCCTGCTCGCTCGGGGAAGGCAAAATCCAGGCGCTTGGTAACACGACGCCCAAAGCCGAGCAACCCCCCCCTCGCGTCGGTCGTCGCGGCGGGGGGCTGACGTGATCGGGTGTGACTGGCGGAGGTCGGCTTTGGCGGTGCAACCGACTTGACCGGTTTGCCGCTATCCTCAGGTTATGCGGGACATCGACGCGGCGGTGGTCCAGATGTGCGCCGGCCCCGACCCCGCCGCCAGCCTCGCGCGGGCGGCCGAACTCACTGCGGAGGCGCTGGGCCGCGGCGCCGGGCTGGTGGTCCTGCCCGAGAACTACTGGGGCGTCGCCCCGCCGGGCTTCGATCGCCTGGCCTGGGCGGCGGATCTGCGGGGCCTCGGACCCCGGGGTGAGCTGGCGGGCGAACCTCCGCCAGTGCTCGCGGCCCAGTTGGTGCTGTCTCACGGGAGCGAGGCGCTGATCGTGCTCGGGGGGCTGCCGGAGCGGCCTGGCCCGGAGGACGGCGCGCCGGCCGGGGCGATCTTCAATACGCTGGTGGTGCTGCACCGCGGCCGGATCGTGGCCACGTACCGCAAGATCCACCGCTTCGACGCGACCCTGGCGGACGGCAGCCGACTGCAGGAGTCGGCCACGGTGGCGGCGGGAAGCCAACCGACGGTGCTCGTGACCCCGCAGGCGTGCATCGGGCTGAGCATCTGTTACGATCTGCGGTTCCCGGAGCTTTATCGCGCGCTGGCGGCGGCCGGGGCGGACATCCTGCTGGTGCCCTCGGCCTTCACGCTGTTCACGGGGCTGGCCCACTGGGAGCCGCTGCTGCGCGCCCGGGCGATCGAGAATCAGGCCTACGTGCTGGCGCCGGCGCAGCACGGGCCGCACGGCCATGGTCGGCACAGCTACGGGCACAGCATGATCGTGGACCCGTGGGGCACGGTGATCGCCGAGGCCTCACGCGGGGACGGGGTGGCGATCGCTCGCCTGCGCGGCGAGGTCCTGAGCCAGGTCCGCGCCGACTTGCCAGCGCTGACCCACCGTCGACTGCTCGGCGAAACATCGGTGACCCGGCGTTCGTTGCCCTCGGAGGCGCCATGAACCCGACGCCCGGGCTCGCCGCCCTGATGGATCGCTACCTCGATGGCGACCATCGGGCCTTCGCGGCCCTCCACGCCGCCCTCACCCCGCGCCTGCGAGGCCTCTTGCACAAGCTCGTCCGCGACAACGCGACCGCCGAGGACCTCCTGCAGGCGACCCTGCTCAAGGCGCACCTGGCGCGCGAGGGCTTCGTGATCCGGGGCGTACACGCGGATGCGGCGGTCCAGGCCTGGTACGCGACGATCGCCCGCAACCTCGCCCTGGACTTCCTGCGCGCCCAGATCCGGGACCGCCGGCGCCGGGCCGAGGGGAGTGGTGATCGTGACCTGGTCGAGGAGATCGCCGCCGATCTGCCGTCGATCGAGGAGTGGCAGGTCGACCGCGACACCGCCGAGGAGATCGCCAGACGGGTACACGCGGCGCTCGCCGAGCTGCCGCCGGGGCAGCGGGAGATCGTGGAGATGCACAAGCTCGCGGGTCTGACGATGGCGGAGATCGCCGCTCGCCTGCAGATCCGTGAGGGCGCGGTGCGGGTACGGGCCCACCGGGCTTATAAGGCGCTGGCGCGGGCGCTCGGGCCGAGCGTGCTGCTGGTATTTTTTCACCTGCTGGACCCGCGAGGACAGGCATGAGCGTCGTCGACGCCCAGGCGATCATCCTCGGGGACCTGCGGGCGCTGCGGCGCGTCCGCGCGAGGCACTTCATGCCGGCGCTGGTGCTGAGTCTGCTGCTGGTCGGGGGCTTCCTGCTGCTCGGCGGGCTGCGGCCGGACCTGTGGCTGCAACCGCCGACGCAACTGGCGGCGCAGTTGGCCGTGTGGCTGCTGTGTCTGGTCGCGCTGCCGGCGGTCGGGCTCGGGCTGTGGTTCCCGCCGCGGGCGCTGCGGATGGTGCTGGCGATCGCGGCCGTGATCGCGGCCGTGGTGGCCGCGCTCGGACCTGGCCTCTTCGCCATGTTCTCGGGGACAGGTCAGGGTCCGCAGGTCGACAAATGCGTGGCCGGGACGTTCGGGTCGGGGCTCGCGTTGCTGGCGATCGGCGTGCTCAGTGGGGCGTTCGCGGCGCGTCGGCGGGCGGGCAGCGCGATCTGGGTCAGCGGCGGCGTGGCGCTGATGGCCCTCGACGCGGTGGTGTGGCACTGCCCGAGCGAAGACATGCGCCACAACCTCTTCAGTCATCTGGGCGCGGCGCTGTTGCTGCTGCTGCTGGCCAGCGTGGTCGCGGTGGTCATGCACCGGCGCCAGCGACCTGCGCCGGCCTGACTGTTTTAGCGACGCAGGCCGCTCTCGGGCGGGGCGTCGCCGATCGCGAGGCCCCAGCTCATGTGCTCGCTGGCGTGGGTGATCGCCAAGGTGCCGTCGGGTCGCAGGGCGATCAGGCCGATCGCCACGTGGCCCCAGCGGGCCGAGATCTCGGCGCACAGGCTCGCGGCGATCGCCACGATGTTCGCGGGCTCGGCGTCGGCGCGGCGCAGGACGTCAAAGGCGAGCACATGGGTGAGGATCGCCTCGCCGAGGCCGGTGGTGCAGCAGGCGCCGAGCACCGGATGGGCGTAGAAGCCGGCGCCGCACAGGGGAGTGTCGCCGACGCGACCTGGCAGCTTGAACAGGACGCCGCCGGTCGAGGAGGCGGCGCACAGGTGACCGTCGCTATCGAGGGCCAGCGCACCGACGGTGTCGGCCCGATTATCGGCCGCGGCGCGCCCCTCGAGCACGCCGCGGTACATGGCCTCGGCCTTGGCGGTCCACACCTCGTCGCGGCCGAAGTGACCGACGCCCTGCGTTCGACCGAGTGCCTCGGCGCCGGCGCCGATGAGCAGGCAGTGACGGGTCTGCTCCATCACGAGGCGGGCGAGCAGGACGGCGTCGCGGATCGCGGGTACCCCGGCGATCGCCCCGGACCGCAGGTCGCGTGATCGCATGATCGCGGCGTCGTGCTCGAAGTCGCCGTCGCGGTTCATGCAGGCGCCGCGTCCGGCGTTGAAGGTGGGGTCGTCCTCCATGACGCGCACGGCCGCGACGGCCGCGTCCTCGCAGTCGCCACCGGCGAGCAAGACAGCCTGACCGGCGGCCGCAGCCGCGCGCGTGCCGGCGACGGCGGCGGCGTGGTTCTCGGCGGCGATCGTGCCGCTGCCACCGTGCACAACCAGGACCGGCGTGGATCGCATGACGCGAGGATCGCGGGGGGCGTCGCGGCGCGCAAGGGGGCGGGCGTGCGTGGGCCCGGGGGAACGTGTCCTTTCGGACAGATCTCAGCCGGCGCCGCGGCGGGGGCGGAGGCCGTAGGGGCGCGGGATGTCGGCGACCCGGGCGGCACGCAGGCCGCGGCGTTCGCGGAGGTGCATGTCGCGGCTCTCGCCGCGTCGCGCGTGGTCGTGGCCGAGGAGGTGGCACAGGCCGTGGATCACGAGCACGGTGGCCTCGTCGGCCGCGGCGCTGCGCAGGTCGGCGTGTGGGCCGACGCGGGCGATGGCTTGCCGCAGCACGGCGTCCCAGCACAGCACGATGTCGCCGAGCGGCACGCCCATCGCGGCGAGCGCGGCGCCCTCTTCGCCGGGCGGGCGCGCGGGGAACGAGAGCACGTCGGTCGGGCGGTCCTTGCCCATGTGGGCGGCGTTGAGGCGGGTGATCTCGGCGTCGTCGACGATCGTGAGGCCGACGCCCGGGAGCTCGGCGCCGGCGATCCCGATCCGCCGCGCGGCGCGACGCAGGCGGCGGTCGAGGAGCCGCAGCAGCGGGCGCCCGACCCTGCCCTTGAGCGCAGGCAGCACGCGCCAGCGCAGCGCAGCGCGTGGGCCCGCGGCTGGCCCGAAGGACAGGTCGTCGGGGGGATCGAGGTCATCTTCGATGTCGGTCATGGGATGCGCAGGCCGACGCGCTCGTAGACGCGGGCGGCGATGAAGAGCTCGAGGACCTCGCGGTCGACCTTGCCGGCGTCGGCCTCGCTGTGGAGGATGTCGAGCGCGCGCACGACCGGCACGGCCCGCTTATAAGGGCGGTCGGCGGCGGTGAGGGCGTCGAAGATGTCGCTGACGGTCATGAGCCGGGCCTGGATCGGGATGTCGACCGCGGGCAGGCGACCGGGGTAGCCGCTGCCGTTGAGGTACTCGTGGTGCTTGCCGGCGATCTCCGGGACGCGGGCGAGCGCGCGGCCCCACGGGATCTTGATCAGGAAGTTGTAGGTGTGGCGGACGTGGCTCTCGACCTCCTCGCGCTCGCTGCCGGTCAGGCTGCCGCGGGGGACCAGCAGGGCGGCGAGCAGGTCGTCGTCGAGGATCGCCAGTTCGCGGCCGCCGGCGTCCGTGAAGCGCACGCGGGCGACCTCGTGGACGGCCTGGCCGACCTGCTCGACCAGCAAGGTCGGCTCGTTGGCCTGCAAGACGACCTCGCGCCAGCGGTCGATGCGGGCGAAGTCGGCGTGCAGGGCGGCCAGCGCGGCGGGGTCGTGGGGTGAGCCGCCGCGGGCGTACACGGCCTCGAGCCAGCGCAGGCGGGTCGCGGTGCGCAGGTGCTCGAAGCGCTCGAGCACGTGGTGGAGCTGGGCCTCGTGGAGCTTCTTGGCCTTGACCAGGACCTGCTCGCGCACGCCGACCTTGCCGAAGTCGTGGAGCAGCCCGGCGTACTCGATCTCGCGCAGCTCCTGGCGGCTGAAGGTGTAGTCGCGGAAGCTCGGCGCGTCGCATCGGTCGACGACCTCGGCGAGCGCGACGGTCAGGTCGGCGACCCGCTGGCTGTGGCCCGAAGTGGTCGGGTCACGCTGCTCGATCGCCGTCACGCTGGCGCGCACGAAGCCCTCGAACAACGCCTCGATCTCGGCGTAGAGGCCGACGTTCTCGAGCGCGACGGCGCCCTGGGTGGCGAGGGCCTGGACCAGGCGGGCGTCGGCGTCGCTAAAGGGGTGTACGCGGGCCGCGGTGTCCTCGGGGCCGCGCAGCGGCATGCGCCCGTGTTTGGCGTTGATGAGCTGGACGGCGCCGACGATCTGGCCCTCGGGCGCGCGCATCGGCACGGTCAGCATGGAGCGCGTCTGGTAGCCGAAGCGGGCGTCGAAGCTGCGGTCGTGGCGGAAGGCTGTCTCTTGGGACAGGTCCGAGATGTTGATGATCTCGCCGGTGCGCACGCACGCGGCGGCGATCGAGGGGTCGGAGACGGCGAGCGTGAACTCGGCGAAGTCGGCGGTGACCGAGTCGTTGTGGGCGACGCGGAACACCAGGCGCCGGCCCTCGTCCTCGGCGACGTAGACCGAGCCGGCGTCGGCGCCGGTGATCGCCCGGGCGTGGCGGAGGATCAGCTCGAGCACCCGCCGCGGGTCACGCTCGCGGTTGAGGGCGAGGCCGACGTCGATCAGTTGGTCGGCGACGCGGCCCTGCAGCACGGTCTGGGCCGCGCGGATGCCCTCCTCTATTGCGCGCTGGAGCAGCGCCGCGGGGGTCGGCAGGGCGAGCGCGTGTACACGATGGGCCGGCAGACGCACGAGCGCGGAGGCCAGGGCCTCGGCGGCGCCACACAGGACCAGCACGTCGAACTCCTCGGGCGGGGCCCGGCCGGCCTCGACGATCGCGAGGCGGGCGCGGTCGCGGATCAGCAGCGCGGAGCGGGCCGCCCCGGAGGCCTCGGTCAAGAGTTGCAGGCGGCCCAGCTCCGGGGTGATCCGGACCTGCATGCGCAGCCACGCCATGACCTCGGCGAAGCTGGCGATCGGGGCGGGGCTGTCCACCCCGCGAGCCTAGCGGCCGCCGTGAGCGCTTGCACGCGCTTTCGCGGCGCCCGCGGGGCCTTAGACCGCCTTGCGCCGCTTGCCGCGCGAGCGCAGTCCGCCCTTGCGGCCGCGCGAGCCGTCGTCGGCGAAGGGCGGCGGGAGCAGCGGGTCGTGGTAACCGGTGGTGCTGCTCTGCTGGAGCTCGAGCTCCGAGAGCAGGATCGGCGGGGCGATGCCGCTGACCGGGATCGATCCGCTCTCGGCGTAACAGAAGCCCTGGTCGGTCTCCTGGTCGCGGCCGAAGGCGACGATGCGCTGCAGCGCCGCCAGCGGGGTGCCGATCAGCTCGACGTCGCGAATGCGCTTGCTGACCCCGGTGACCGCGTCGACCAGGTGGACCTCGGCGAGGGTGCCCTTGAACACCTGGAAGTCGTAGTCGGCGGTGCTGGTCTCGCCGGCGAGGATCCTGCGGATGATGACGCCGTGGCGGCGGCCCTGGGCCTTGGCCAGCTCGATGAGGCGGGCCTTGAGCGCGTCCCACGACTCGCCCTGGCCGGGTGCTCCCTCGACCACGAAGTTGCCCATGCGGGCCATCGGCCGCTCGATGCCGTCGTGGCGGCCGTGGCCGTTGCTCTGCTCGCCGCCGGGCACGGGGGTGCGGCTCTGCAGGAAGCCACGCAGGACCCCGTCCTCGACCAGCAAGGTGCGGCGGGCCGGGATGCCCTCGTCGTCGACGCGATAGCTGCCCCACAGGGGCTCGTCGCCGCAGTGGGTCATGGTCGGGTCGTCGAGCACGTTGAGACCGGCGGGCAGGATCCGTTCGCCGCGCTTGCGGGCGAAGGTCTTGCTCTCGCCGCGGGCGATCAGGCGCTCGCCCTCGAGGCGGTGGCCGAGCGCCTCGTGGAACAGGGTGCTGGCGGCTTGACCCGACAGCAGCGCCGGGCCGATGAAGGCGCCGGGGCTCTCGGCCTCGCGGAGCAAGGCCAGCTCGGCGATGACCTCGTCGAGGTCGTGCTCGAGGCTGGCCCGGTCGGGGACCTCCTCGATCGCCCGCAGGTACAACTGGCGCGAGCCCTCGACGTAGACGCCGTCCTCGGTCAGGACCCAGCCCTCGATCCCGATCTGGATAAATACATCCTCGGTGATGACCTGGGTGCCCTCGGAGGTGACCAACCAGCGATGAATGCGTTCAGCGGAGAGACTGATACACGGATCGTAGATCTCGGGGTGCTGCAGGAACCGGCGCGAGAGGTCGACGAGGACCCGCTCCCAGGCGGCCCGCGGGAAGTCGTCGTGGTGGAGGGGCTCCTTGTGGACGATCGGCCGCTCGCGGGTCAGGGCGCTGACCTCGTCGCGCAGGTACTCGCTCAGGGTCGCCTTCTTGTGGTCGTAGTAGTCCTCGAGGGCCTCGTCGAACTTGAGCTGGGTCAGCTTCCACAGGGCGATCTGGAGGGCCTTGGGGTCGAGGTCGTCGGGGGCCTCGACCCAGTCGCTGCTCTCGCGGTCCTCGGACCTGTCGCCGAGGCCGCCGTCGATGACGTTGTCGAACTTGTGGCTGCCGACCCGGACATCCGTGTAGATGTTCGCGTGGGTCTGCTCCCGCGAGCGCAGCAGGGCGCCGTGGGCGGCCCGCAGGCGCAGCGCATGGACGCGGCGCAGGGCGTAGAGCATGAAGTACGGCCGGGGCGAGCCCGGCACGATGAGGCCCTCCAGAGATCGCCGCAGCTCGAGCTGCATGACATCGAGGATGTCCTGCGGTGCGGGCTGTCCTGGGGGGTGATAGGGGGGTATCAGGCGCGAAACGGCTGTCATCACGACCTCGGGCCCTCACGCATAGCCGCGCGCCGATCCCGGCGCAAGCAGGCCGCCTGGGAGGCTTCGGCGGGGGGGGTGGCGGCCCGGCCAGCCGAGGCGCGGCGATACTCCCTGCACCGGGCCGGCCCGGCGGCTTGTGCGCGAGCGCGCGTGGCTCCAGCAAAACCGGCGTGTTCGCGCACCGGCCAACGGCGTGGTGGACCGCGTTTACTCGTCGATGACGGCCGTGAACAGGTCCTTGATGACGTCGTGACCGGCCGGGGTCGGGTGGATGCAGGAGAGGTCGAAGTAGTTGGCGCTGTTCGGGCCGCGGTAGCACGGGCCGGCCTTATCGCCGGCCTTGAAGCCATGGCCGCAGAAGTTCTCGAGCATGAAGATCATGTCGGTCTGGGTCGAGACGGCGATGTCCATGACCTGCTCGTTGATCCACAGGACCAGTTGCTTGAGCTGCTCGGGGTCCTCCCACGGCTTGTCGAAGCCGCCGAGGCCGGCGGCCGGGCAGGACATCAGGTCGCCGGTGCCGTCGGTGAACTCGTAGATATTGGCGAACACGACGAACACGCCGTTGGGGAACTTGTTCGGGTCGTCGACGAACCACTGCACGGCGTCGCGCATCAGCTTCAGCGCCTTCTCGGCGTCCTGGACGACCTGGTCGTAGGGCTTGCCGTTGGCCCCGTCCTTGGCGATCGCGGCGAGGTCGTTGCCGCCCATCGTGAACACGACGAGGGTGCGCTTGTCGAACTGGTCGGGCGGGAAGCAGTCGTCGATCTGCGGGCCGGGAGCGAGGAAGTCGTCGGTGCGTGCGCCCCACTTCGAGCAACTGCTGAAGTCACCGGAGTCCTGGACCACCGAGACGCCGTCGATCGGGTTGTACTGCTTCCACAGGCCATTGGGCGGGGTCAGGCCGAAGCGATCGACGAGCACGTCGGCGAGCTCGGCGCGGTAGACCTGGTCGCCGGGAGATGGCGGGGTGCCGACGGTGACCGAGTCACCGAGGAATACGACGCGCTCGATGTCGGTGATGTCCTGGTGATTGGTGCCCTTGCAGTGGCTGCCGATGACCGGGTCGAACTGGGCGTAGTCGATCGGCAGGGCGCCCTTGTTAAGGAACGGCTCGAACAGGCAAGCAGGCTCGAGAACGGCGCCACCGGTGTCGTCGCCGGTGGTGGTGTCGTCGGTGGTGGTGGTGTCGTCGCCGGTGGTGCCCTGCCCGCTCGTGCCCGCGCCGGTGCTGTCGTCCCCGGTGGTCGCCAGGCTGGCGCCGGTGGTCGGGTTCGGGTCGGTGTCGGCGGTCGCCGCGCTCGGCGAGGTGGTGCCGTCGGTCGCGCCGCTGGTGTCGGCGGCGGTCGGGTCGGTCGGGTCGGCGGTGGTCGGGTTGTCCCCGGAGGTGGCGGTGGCCGGGGTAGCGCCCGAGCTCTCGCTGGCGCTCGTCGACTCCTCTGCGCTGCCACCCGCGCTATCGAAGCCACAGGCGGTCAGAGCGAGCACGGTGAGCGGGGCGAGCCAGGCGATGAGGGGACGCATCATCGCAACCCTATTTCCAGGACCGATGTGCATGCAACTGAAATTCGCCGCAGGTTACGACGACAGACGTGACCCGCGCCCGGGTCTGGCGAACCCAGGGCGAGACGCGAAGGTGATCTGCGACACGGACTCGCGGCTAACGGCCGGCGGCCTCGTGTTCGGCCTCGTGTGCGGCCTCGTGTGCGGCCTCGTGTGCGGCCTCGTGTGCGGCGGCCTCGTGTGAAGCGGCGCGACCGTCGTCGGGGCCGTCCTCATTGCTGGTGACTTCCGGAAGGTGCTCGGAGCGGCGCGGCCCGCCGGCGCCCTGGGCCGGGGCGACGCGGCGGCGCTGGTCGTCGCGGTCGTAGGCGATGATGATGCGCTGGACCAACTGGTGCCGCATGACGTCCGCCGCGGTGAACGGGCAGACGCCGATGCCCTCGACGCCGCGCAGGACCTTGAGGGCGTGGGAGAGTCCCGAACGCCTGCCGCCGGGCAGGTCGTTCTGCGAGGGGTCGCCGGTGACCACGGCGCGGGTGCCATGACCGATCCGCGTCAGGAACATCTTCATCTGCTCCGGCGTGGTGTTCTGCGCCTCGTCGAGGATCAAGAAGGTCTCGCTGAGGGTTCGCCCGCGCATGTAGGCCAGCGGGGCGATCTCGATGATGCCCTGCTCCATCATTCGCAGGACCTTTTGAACATCGAGCATGTCATGCAACGCGTCGTACAACGGCCGCATGTACGGGCTGATCTTCTCCTCGAAGGTGCCGGGCAAAAATCCCAGGTTCTCGCCGGCCTCGATGGCCGGGCGCGTGAGCACGATCCGGCGCACGCGCTTGTCCATCAGCATCCGCACGCCCATCGCCACGGCGAGGTAGGTCTTGCCGGTGCCGGCCGGGCCGACCCCGAAGTTGAGGTCGTAGCGGCGCAGGCAATCCACGTAATATTTCTGGGCCAGGCTGCGCGGGGCGATCGGGCGACCGCTGCCGGTCTTGCCGACGACGGCGTCGTCGAACAAGGTCCGCAGGTCGATCCGCGGCTCGCGCCGCATGACCTCCAGGGCCCGCGAGAGGTCACCCGCGTGGATCGGCGTGCCGCTGCGGGCCATGCCCACCATTTGACGGAGCAGTCGCTCGACGAGGGCCGCGGCGGAGTCCTCGCCGTCGATCGTCACCTCCCCGCCTCGTACGTGCAGCGTGACTCCCGTGGTCCGCTGCAGCTCTTCCATCGCTTGACCGCCGACCGAACCCAGGACGAGTTGCAGCGGCACCTGATCTTCGAAGCTTAGTTTGATGGTCACGGGTTGGTGTGTGGCCCCTGTGGTATGGCGCAGCGGTGACCTTACCACGCGACCTCGGGGAGGCAAAGACGGGCAGTGACGCGCCCTCGCGGACACCGGGCGAGACCGGACCCGAGAGCACAACCGACGCGATGCCTGGACTGCCTCTGTATCGCCAGCTCGGCCTGCGTGACGGCATCGATGGCCTGCGCGATCTGATGGACCGACTGCTCGCCGAGGATGGCTGCCCATGGGATCGCGAGCAGACGCTCGAGACGCTGCGGCCCTACCTCATTGAGGAGGCCTACGAGGTGCTCGAGGCGATGGACGACGCGGACGCGCACCGCCGCGAACTCGGCGACCTGCTGCTGCAGATCGTGTTCCAGTCGGCGCTCCGCGAGCGTGAGGGCGCCTTCGATCTCGAGGGCGTGATCGCGGCCATCCGCGACAAGATGATCCGCCGCCACCCGCACGTGTTCGCCAGGGGCGAGGCCGAGGCGCCCGCCGACGCCGACGCGGTCGTGAAGCAGTGGGCGCAGATCAAGCAGGCCGAGCGCGACGAGGCGGGGGACCACGCGCCAGGACCCCTTCAGCCGCTGGCGGGGGTGCCCCGGGCGCTGCCGGCCCTGCAACGCGCGTGGCGTCTGCAGGACAAGGCGGCGAGCGTCGGCTTCGACTGGCCGAGCATCGACGGCGCCTCGGCGAAGATCCGCGAGGAGTGGGAGGAGCTCGACCAGGCCCGCGAGTCCGGCGATCGCGAGCACGTGGCGGAGGAGTTCGGCGACCTGCTGTTCGTGCTGGTCCGCTACGGACAAAAGCTCGGCATCGCCGCCGAGGACGCGCTGCGGGCCACCTGCGCCAAGTTCGAGGCCCGCTTCGGATTCGTGATGCAGCGCTGTCACGAGGAGGGCGTCGATCCGACGAGCGCCGGGCTGGCGGTGCTCGACGGCTTCTGGGACGAGGCCAAGGCGCGCGGGATCGGGCGACGCTGAGACCCCTGGGCGAGACCCAGACCTGTCCTTGAGGACATATGGTGCGCAGGGCTCGCGGTCGGCCGTGGTCGGCCCGCATAGATCGGGGGACGGATCGCCGCGTTGGCGTCCGAGCGCCAGCACACCGGGTAATTTCGCGGTTCGCAGCGGGGTCGGTGGCGCCTCGAGTGCTTCGGCCTACGCTGGAAATGAAGGATGTCTTACGCCCCGCACACCGCCATGCGCTGCGCCTATCGCAGCAGTGAACGCCACGACGAGCACCTGTGGCTCGCCGCGGCGCACCCGCTGCGCGAGGCCGGTGAGGCGCTGAGCTTGGCGGTGCTGTGCCTGGAGGACGAGGGTCAGGACGAGTCGAGCGTCGGTGCCCGACTGCGTCGCGCGGCGCAGGCCCGCAGCTTCCTGGTCGAGGCCGCGCTCGCGCTCGGCCGGGCCCGCGTCTTCATGCCGGCGATCCGCGGTTTTAGCGTGCCGGTCATCATGGCGGTCGAGCCCGAGATCGAGGTCGAGCTCGGCCGCCTGCATCAACTGGCCACGCGCATGCTCTGGTACAACCACGCGCTGCTGCCGGCGCGCGGACAGGGCGTGGCGCTGCGCCCCGAGGACGAGGCGCAGTTGGCCACGCTGGTCCGCGGCCTGGCCCGCACGGCCCGCCTCGATCGCGCGCTGCGCCACGTCTGGCTCGGCGTGGCAGCCACCGTGGCCGTGCTGACGCCGACGCTGGGCCTGGTGGCGGTCGCGATGCTGATGGCGATGCTGGTGGTCGTGATCGCGGCGGTGCAGCTCGCCGGCCTGCTGCGCCCGGATCTGGCGCCCGATCGCGGCTGACGACGCGTCAGTCGTCGAACAGCGGCACCGGCACGAGGATCGTGTTCTTGAGCCGCACCTGCAGGTCCTCGATGTCGGCCGGCTTCACGCCGTAGGTGCCGATCATGATCATGTGCCCCTTGAAGCTGTGCCGCTCGTGGAAGGCGACCAGCGCGTCGAGGGCGGCGTAGAGCGGGCTCTTGTTGGCGTGCTTGTTGGGCGCGAGCGCGAGGTAGAGATCCATGTCGGTGGGGGCGATCTCGGTGAGCTCGGTGAAGATGCGGATCACGCCGCCCTCGATGCCCTCGGGGCGGATCGCGTCGCGGGTCACGCGGTACACGAACTCGCTGCGCACGCTCTTGGTCATGTGGAACACGACGACCTGGCGGTACGGGATGCCGGTCGCGCGGCTCTGTTGCCGGGCCAGCTCGACGGCCTTATGGATCAGCCTGCCCACGCGCACGCCGCCGACGGCGACGACGATCGTGCGCTGCTGCGGATCGATGACGGTCGACTCGACGGTCTCGAGCACGCGGCGAAAGTAGCGGTAGCCGGCGCGGATCAGCGGGCGATGGTTGTGAACCAGGACGACGAGCCCGAGCACCACGACCACCGTGGTGAACAGCGTGCGCAGCTCACCCATCGGCGCGGTGCTGTTGGTCCACATGGTCAGCAGCACGTAGGTCAGGGCGACGCCGCCGACCAGCGCGCCGACCGGCAGGCGGGTGCGCCCCAGGGTGATGTTCCAGGGCGCGGTGTAGACCCGGCGGTCGTCGGCCTTGAAGCGGCGCAGCAGCACGAAGCCGACCATGCCGGAGAACAGCACCAGGCCGAACATCGCCCAGTACCAGCGATCGAGCGTGCCGACCTCCCAGTCGGCCTGGATCGCCAGCAGGAAGCAGGCGACCAGCATCATGCTGTGCAGGCGCGAGAACTCGCCGCGCTGGTTCGGGGTCAGGAGCATGCGCGGCAGCAGGTCGTCGCGGGCCATCGCCAGCCACAGACCACGGGCGCCGACGAAGGCGGTGTTGGTCGCGGCGATCAGCATCAGCGCCGCGTTGGCGACGACGACCGCGTGCCAGAAGTCGCCGGCCGGGGCCGAGCCGGTCAGACTGGCGGCGACGTGGCGGCCGAGCTGGCCGAGCAGGTCCCCGGAGTGCTCGAGCAGGACCTGCGGGGGTAGCAGCAAGAACACGAGGATCGCCAGCGAGCCGCCGACGACGAGCAGCATCAGGAGCATGGCCCAGTAGATCTTGGGCACGTCGCGCTGCGGGTTCTCCAGCTCCTCGGGGATGTTCATCACCGACTCGACGCCCGAGGCGCCGAGGATGACGTTGCCGACGCCGGCGAGCAGCAGCGGCGCGCCGATCAGGGCGAGGCCGGGCAAGAAGCCGCCGCGATGCCAGCCCGCCGGGTCGCCGGCCATCGGCGCGCCGGCGCCGTAGAGCACCGGTCCGAGGTCGACGCCTTGCAGCGCCAGGCAGACCACGCCGCCGACGATCGTGACACCCATGACGGCGAGGTTGAGCAGCAGCACGAATCTGCTGACGCGCACGCTCTGCTTGAGCCCGAGGTTGTTGAGGTGGGTGAGCAGCGCGAGCGGGGGGAACATCGCCGCGACCGGGACCGACAGCGCCGGCGCGAGCGCGACGCCGATCAAGCTGGCGATCGAGACCGACAGCAGCGGGCCGCGCCAGGCGCGAGGCGCGATCCATACGCCGAACAGGAGGGCCGGCACGGCCGACAGCCCGACTGTGGCGAGCGCTCCGGACTGTCCGAACGACCAGGCCAGCGCGCTGACATACTCGCCATAGGCGAGCAGGCTGGCGATCGCGGTGGCGACGTAGGAGATCGAGATGATGACGCCGACCAGCGCCGCGGCGAGCAGCGCCAGCCGGCCGAGGTGGCTCAGGGCGTAGCGCGTCATCATGTACGTGCCGCCGTTGCTCAGCGTCAGCAGCACGGCCTCGATGTAGAGCGGCGCGAGCAGCAGCAGCAGCAGATACAGGCCGATCTGGACCAGCGGCGTCGCGTAACCGACACCCGCGACCAGCAGGAAACCGGAGGCATAGTACGGCGTGGTCAGCGGGTGGGGCCCGACCAGGTACAGGCCCTCGCGCCAACTGAGGCGGGGTCGCCGGGCTTCGCCGTCCTCGGTGCTCATGCGCTGCTGTGCGACTTATGCCCCGCCCCGCGAGCCCTGACAACCCGGGCCGCCGCGGGTGCACGAGCCGGCGCGATACCGACCGACAAACGCAGCGCGGCGAGGACGATGCGGGTGCATCGATCCTCGCCGCGTGTAGCCGGACGTCGCTACTTGGCGGGTGCCGGCGTGGCCGGCTTCGGCGCCTTCGGTGCGGCGGGCGTGACCGGCTTCTTCGCCGGAGTGCCCGGAGCGACGGACGTGCCAGTCGGGGCCGTCGCGTCCTTGAAGAACTCGGGCTTGTCCTTACGGATCTGTTTGAAGCTCGCGTCCGAGATCACATAGAACCACTTGTCGAAGCGGGCCTGGAGCTGCTTGGCACGCTTGGCGCCCTCGGGCTCGTCGGGCGCAGGACCGGCGGGGTTGACCGTCTGGTCGCTGGCCGGGTCGTAGCTGACGTCGACGAACATGAAGCGGTTGGCCTCTTTCTTGGCCGCTTCACCCTCGGGCGCCGTCGGCTCCTTGGGCTTGTTCGGGTCCTCGGTGCCGGCGGTCAGCGCGAGGCCGACGTCGAGCGTAATCTCGCCGAAGTAGAGGGTGTAGACCACGCCATCGGCGGTGAAGGCCTTGACCTCGCCCTCGTTGCCGAACAGCCGCCGGCCGTCGGGGGTGACGAAGAAGCCCTTGCTCTGCAGCGCCTGCAGCGTGAGCTGCTCGGGCCGCGGGCGCACGCCGACGATCTGCAGGCGGTCGACGCCGCTGAGGATCTGGCGGATCTTGAAGCTGTCGAGCTCCTTGCCGGGGATGCCGGTGGTCTCGGCGCCGATGACCCACATGCCCTCTTTGTCGTCGGGCTTGTTGGGATCGGGCTCGCGGCGGATCAGCAGCGGGTCGCGGTTGGTGACCTTGCCCTGGGTCTCATCGACCTTGTAGCTGTCGCTGAGGAACCCGACGATCGTGTCCTGCTCGATCTTCAGGAGGTCCTTCTCGACCCAGTCGATGAAGTTGGTCGAGATATCGACATCGATCTTCGACGCGTAGACGCGCTTCTGCTCCGGGATCCGGACGTAGCGAAAGCCGTCCTTATCGTCGAGCTTCTTGCCGACGATGATGTCGACCAGCACGGTGCCGGCCTGATCCTTGATCGTGATGCGCTGGCCCCTGCCCTTCGCGTTGGCGTCCGCGGGGTCTTCCACGCCGAACTGCGCGTGGTCCTCGGTGCGGTCGCTACGCAGGACATCCTTCTTGACGTCGATGAACGACGCGGCGGCCTTGCCCATGCGCTCGGTGCCGTCGGCCGGGTAGTCGTTGTGGCTGGGGATGACCCAGCGGCCGGCCTTCTGCTCGACCTTGAAGTTGGTCACGCGCGCGCCGGTCTCGTCCCAGCCGGTGACCTCGAGGCTGGTGGCCTGCGCGGGGTCGGTGAAGCTGGGGAACAGCGGCGTACCGGTGTCCTCGAACGCGACCGTGGGCATCTCCACGGGGCGCATCGAGATCGCCAGGCCGAGCGAGCCGAGGGCGATGACTGCGGAGAGGATCGTCGTGCGGTTCATCGGGCACCTCGCTTGCGGGAGCTGGGGATGGCGTCTTGTTCGCGCTGGCGCTTGCGCAGGAAGATCAGGAAGCCGAGCAGGATCGCCGGGATCGGCGGGACCAGCACGGCGACCACGCGGATCCAGTCCTCGACCTGACGCACGGCGCCGAGGTGCTCGGACTCGGTGCGCTCCATGGCGCGCACCTTGTCGCGCGTGATCTGCTCGCGCTTGGCGTTGAGGCGGCGATTCTCGGCCTCCTCGGCGCTCTTGAGCAGGACGGCCTTGGTCGCCTCGTCGAGGCTGGCGTCCTCGTTGATCTTCTTGACGGCGGCGTCGAGCGCCTCCTGGGCGGCCTTGATGTCGGCCTCGGCCTTGGCGCTGGAGGCCGCGATCTCGGCGTTGCGCGTGTCGCTGGCGGCCTTGGTCAGCTCGTCGACCTTGTCGAGGCGGCGGTACTTGGACTTGCGGCCGCGCAGCTCGACCAGGCCGGCGTCGTCCGAGAGCGCGTCGATGGCGTTGAGCAGGAAGGCGACGTTGTCGAAGCGGATGTCGTCGACGCCGTCGCCGTCGAGGTCGCCGCCGCGCTCGTTGAGCACGAAGAACTGGTCGCCGAACAGGTCGAGGTCGGCGATGACGACCACGTGCTTGCCCTTGACGGCCCCCTCGCCGGACGAGGGGCCCGAGGAGATGTGGGCGGCGATGACCTGGCTCTCGTCGACCATCGAGCGCTGGCGCGGGAGCACCGGGCCTTGCAGGCCGAACAGCATGTGGCGCTCGACCATCTCATCGAACCTGTTGAAGCCGCCGCGGGTGCCGGTGCGCAGCAGCGGGACGAACTCGGCCTCGTGCCCGGCGGCGGGCTTGAGCTCGCCGCCGAACAGCACGACGACCTCATTGAGGCCGGCGACGATCGCATCATCGACGGCGAAGGGGTCGGTGCCGTCGGGGCGCTTGCCGACGAAGATGACGTGCGGCGGGGTGCCAGCGAAGTTGGGGTGCGGGTTGTCGGTGTCGAAGACGATCTTCTGCGGATCCCAGTCGACGCCGATCTTGCTCAGGAAGCCGCGGAAGTCGCCCTTGGGCTCGCCCTCGGGCGGCGGGCCGAACATGTTCTGCTGCTGCTGGCCCGGGGGCGGCTTCATCGGCTCGCTGGGCGACAGGCTCATGTCGAAGATCGGCATGGGGTCGACGGTCAGCAGCGCGGGGCGGCCGGCCTCGACGTACTTCTGCACGACCTCGAGGTGCGGGGTGGTCATGCTGCTGAGCTGCGGGACCAGCAGGACGTCGACGTCCTCCGGGATCTCGGCGCCGGGGTTGAGGCTGCGGACCTCGTACTGCTTCTTGAGCTCGCCGATCACGCGCCACGCGGGCTGCTGGCGGCGGGCCTGCAGGTCGAAGTTGCCCATGATGGTCGCGTCCGTGCGGAGCACGCCGAGCACCTTCTTCTTCTCCTGGGTGACCGAGCGCAGCGCGCGGACGATCTCGTACTCGGGCGAGAGGCCGCGGTCGAGGAAGGGGATGACCTCCTCGTGCGGACCGCTGACGAAGGCGAGGCCCATGAACAGTTGGAGCTGTTGCACGCGGCCCGCCTCGCGGCTGGTGACCGCCTGCGGGCTGATGCCGTAGTTGTCGACGGCCTCCTGGGCCTCCGGCGAGAACGGCTCGGGCTCGACCAGACGAACGGTCAGGCCGGCGCCGCCGCGGGCCTGCATCTCGCGCAGGATCGACAGCAGTTGCGAGCGCACGGCGACGTACTCGCGCGGGACCTCGCGCGAGATGTAGGCGTGGATGACGACCGGGCGCTCGGGGCTGATGTTGGCGATCCGCTCCTGGGTGGCGGGGGTGATCTGGCTGAGGCCCTCCTCGGTGACATCGGCGCGCAGGTTGGTGCGCTGGGCGACGTAGCCGAGGGAGATGGCCGTGACGACCAGCGAGGACAGACGAATGAGTCGATGGATGCGCGGGTGCATGGCCTACCAGTGCCTCCGAGAGATGAGGATCGTGCAGAGGTAGAGGGCGACAGCGGTGCCCCCGACGAAGAACAGGATGTCGCCGAGGCGCAGCACGCCCTCGCCGAAGCTGTCGAAGTGGGCCGGGGCTCCGAGCGCGGCGAACACATCGATGAAGGACTCACCGAGGCCGAGGCGGGCGCCGCCGAGCCACAGGACCAGGCCGATCGCGGCGCCGATCAGCGCCCCGAGGGCGGCGCCGCGGCCGATGGCGATGTTCCACAGGAGCGCGCCGAGGGCCCCGAGCAGGACCACGCCGACGATCGCGCTGGCCCACGGAGCAGTGCCCGCGAACACCAGGGCGGCGCAGCCGAGCGAGCCGAGGATGAAGGCGACGGTGGTGTTGCCGGTGAACATCGAGCCGACCATGCCGACCGCGACGAACAGGGCGCCCATGAGCCAGTAGCCCAGGTAGGTGGCGAACATCAGGCCGGCGTCGGGGTCGCCGAGGTAGGCGAGGACGCCGACGTTGACCAGGCTAAACAGCAGGCCGACGGTGTACACGCCGAGCGCGCCGAGGAACTTGCCCATCACGACCTCGCCGTCGCGGACGGGCAGCGTGAGCAGCAGCTCATCGGTGCCGGAGCGGCGCTCGTCGGCCCACAGGCCCATGGTGACGGCGGGGACGAAGAACATCAGGATCGCGGGCATCCAGCGGTTCAAGGTCGCCAGGTCGGCGAGGTTGCGGCTAAAGAAGCTGTCGGTCAGGAACGCCGCCGACGCCGAGGCGACGATGAACAGCGTGAGGAACACGTAGCCGGTGGGATTACCGAGGAAGCTGCGCAGCTCCTTGCGGAACAGCGCGCCGATGACGGCGGGTGCGGTCGCGGACATCAGGCCGCCTCCTTCTTGGTCTTGCGATCCATGAGCGCGTAGAAGCGCTCCTCCACGGTGGAGCCGGCGCGCAGCTCGTCGAGGGTGCCGGCGAAGGCGAGGCGGCCCTCGCCGACCACGATGACCTCGCTGGCGACGGCCTCGACCTCGCTGAGGATGTGGGTCGACAGCAGGATCGTCTTGCTGCGCCCGAGCTCGCGGATCAGTTGACGGACCTCGCGGATCTGCAGGGGATCGAGGCCGGAGGTCGGCTCGTCGAGGATGAGCACCTCGGGGTCGTGCAGCAGCGCCTGGGCCATGCCGACGCGCTGGCGGTAGCCCTTCGACAGCTTGGCCACCGGCTTGCTCATCACCTGGTCGATCGCACACTGGGCGACGACTCGCTCGACGGCGGCCTTGGTGCCCTTGCCGAGGCCGCGGATCTGGGCGACGAACTCGAGGGTCTCACGCGGGGTCATGTCGCCGTAGAGCGGCCCATTCTCCGGGAGATAGCCGAGCCGCCGGGCCAGCGTGATGCGCTGCTCGGGGTCGGATGGGTCGAGGCCGAGCACCTCGGCGCGACCGGTGGTCGGCGCGAGGTAACCGGTCAAGATCTTCATCGTGGTCGACTTGCCGGCGCCGTTGGGGCCGAGGAAGGCCGCCACCGTGCCTTGCCGAACCGAGAAGCTCACCGAGTGCAGGGCGGCGAAGTCCCCGTAGATCTTGGAGAGGTTCTCGGCGCGGATCGTGACGCTTCGGCTGGAGAGGTCCTGCTTGGTCATCCTTGGATTCCGTGCTGTAGAGATAGTCGTGGGGGATGCGCGTGCACGAATCGCACACGCAGCAGCGCGCGGGCCATACCCCGCGCGCCGCATGTGTATTCCTTCCCCGCGGCGCTGACAAGCCCGGATGGCCGGCCCGGGATGGTTTGTCCGCTGGTTTTGGGAGATTTATCGAGGGACCCGGCCGTGGCTCGCGGATCGGGTCCGGTGGGCCGCGAACCGGTCACGAAGACAATTTCGCCGGCCCGGGTTTGTGGCATAGCCTCCCGCCGATGTCGGTCGCCCGCCCCGCCCTCCCCGTCGCCCTGCGCTCGCTCGGCCTGTGCCTGTCGCTCGTGGCCTGCGGCGGGCACCCGCCGGCGACGGCCCCCGAGAAGCAGGCCAGCGAGGCGCCGATGGCCACGCCGCAGTTGGCGACCGCACCTGTCCTGGAGGCCAGCTCACCCGTACTCGCCGCGCCCGCGCCGACGAGGCCGACGAGCCCGACGAGCCCGACGAGCCCGGCGTCGGAGCCGGCGCCCGAACCGAAGCCGGCCGCCGGCCTCACGCCCTTGACCGCCGAGCAGCGCGCGACGCTCCTGAATGGAGCGGAGGACGTCCTGACGGTGACGCCGATCCACTACGTGAAGAGCAACGAGGTCCGCCACGACGTGTGGTTCCCGTACATCCGCGGCCTCGGTGGTGCGTACCTCGGGGTCGGTTCGGACCAGAACTACACGGTCGCCGCGATGGCGCGCAGCGAGCTGATGTTCCTGTCGGACATCGACCGCAGCGTCGTCGACCTGCACCGGATCTACGAGCTGTTGGTCGAGGCGTCGGAGACCCCGGAGGCGTTGCACGCCCGCTTCGATCGCGCGCAGGAGGATGCCAGCGCGGCGCTGCTCGAGTCGGGCTTCGCGGGGCTGCCGGAGCCAGAGCGCCGCCGCCTGGTCCGCCTGTATCGCAACGCCCGCGAGACGGTGCGTGTACATCTTGGCCACGTCATCAAGCGCAAGCGCGGCGAGGTCGCGTCGACCTGGCTGTCGGATCCCTCGATGTACCAGCACATCAGGGCGCTGTTCCTGGCCGACCGCGTGCGGCCGATGGGCGGCGACCTGACCGGCGCGAGCTCGCTGCAGACCGCGGCCGCGGCCGCGCGCGCGCTCGGGGTGCCGTTTCGCGTCATCTATCTCAGCAACGCGGAGGAGTACTTCGACTACTCCAAGCAGTTCATCGCCAACTTCACCGCGTTCGAGACCGAGGACAACAGCGTGGTGCTGCGCACGATCTACAGCAAGGATTGGGTCCACGCCGATCAGTTGTGGGCCTACCAGGTCCAGCCGCTCGCCGACTTCAAGCGCCGCCTCGGCGAGCGCAAGAACCGCTCGAGAAACCCGATGCTGAAGTACGCGGAGTCCGACGGCACGCTCAGGAAGGACACCGGGACCAAGGGCCTGAGCCTGATCTCGCTGGCCGTCGTGCCGGGCTTGTGATGCGTGTGCGCGCTCACGGTACGCGGGTGGCGGGCATCGGATAGTCTGCCGCCGCCATGAGCCTGGTCGACCTCAGCCCGGAGGCCTTCGCCTCGCACCTGCTCTCGCTCGGCCAGCGCCGGGCCTACGCTGTTCATGACCCGCGCACGGGTCGCGTGGAGGTCTCGCACCAGGCGCTCGCCGAGCTGGGCGAGTTCCTGAGCGCCGACAACCGCGACTACGACAAACACGAGGGCGTGTTCCTCGAGGTGGGTGAGCGAAGCGGGGCGCTGCTGGGCGGCTTCGTACACCGCAGCAACCGCGGTCAGGGTCAGGGCGGCCTGCGCCACTGGCCTTACGCGAGCGTCGCGGGGTTCTTGCGCGATGGCCTGCGCCTGGCGATGGGCATGACCCGCAAGAACGCTCTGGCGGGTCTGTGGTGGGGCGGCGGCAAGGGTTTGATCGCCCGCGTGCCCGGCGATGGTTACCGCGATCCGGCCGCCCGCGACACGCTGTACAGCGAGTACGCGCGCTTCGTGACCAGCCTGCGCGGCTGCTACATCACGGCCGAGGACGCCGGCACCGGACCCGAGGACATGGCGACGGTGCATCGGCACACGCGCTTCGTGACCTGCGTGCCGCCGGCGATCGGCGGGTCGGGCAACCCGTCGCCGGCGACCGCCCACGGGGTCGTGTGCGCGATGGAGGGCGCCCTCGATCACCTCGGGCTCGGCACCCTCGAGGGCAAGAAGGTCGTCATGCAGGGCACCGGCAACGTCGCCACCGCGATGATCGGCGAGCTGCTGCGGCGCAAGGTCGGGGCGATCGTCGCCAGTGAACTCTCGCTCGAGCGACGGGCCGCGCTGGCCGGGCTGTTCGCGGGCGCCCCGGTCACGCTGGTGCCGGCGCAGCCGGGCGACAACAGCGTCCTGGCGGAGCCCTGCGACATCCTGGCGCCCAACGCTCTCGGCGGGATCTTAAACCCGGACACGATCCCGACGATCCAGGCGCGCATCATCTGCGGCGCGGCGAACAACCAACTGCTCGACGACGTCCGCGACGCGCAGGCGCTCGCAGCACTTGGCGTCGTGTACATCCCGGACTACCTGTGCAACCGCATGGGCATCGTCAACTGCGCCAACGAGCAGTACGGTCAGGTCCCGAACGACCCGGCGATCAGCCGTCACTTCGGACGCGAGTGGGACAACAGCGTCTACGTGATCACGCGGCGGGCGCTCGAGCTCGCGGAGCAGCAGAGCATCACGACCGCGGCCGCGGCCAACCGCCTCGCCGACGAGCTCGCCCGCCAGCCGCACCCGATCTGGGGGCACCGCACCCGGGCGATCATCGACGGCCTCGTCGCTGATCGCTGGCACCTCGGCGGCTAGTCCTCGCTCGGGACGCGGCAGCTGTGGGGCCGAGTTTCCCTGGGTGGGGCGCTGCGCGCGTGAATTTCCTCCGGTGGCAGCCCGGGCGCGAGCGCGCGCGAGGTGGGTGGCGTGTGGCATGGTCCCCCGCGATGCACGTGCGCCGCCTCGCCCTCGTCCCCCTCCTGCTGTCCGTCGCCTGTGATCGGCAGACCGGAAGCCAGCCGCCGAAGACCACGGATCCGGCGACGAGCACGACCACGGCCGGGCCGCCGCCGTTGCAGCGCCCGACCATGGTAGCCCGCGATCCGATCGGCGCTGGCGTGCTCGCGGCGGTCGACACCAACGTCGATCCTTGCACCGACTTCTATCGCTACGCCTGCGGCGGCTGGATGCGCAAGACGAAGCTGCCGGATGACAAGCCGCGCTACGGCCGTGGCTTCGGCGAGCTGGCGGATCGCAACAACGCGGTGCTGCGCAAGATCCTCGAGGATGCGGCGGCCATGAAGGGCAAGCAGGGCCCGGTCGACGCCAAGCTCGGGACCTTCTGGACCGCGTGTATGGACGAGACCGCGGTCGACAAGGCCGGCATCGCGCCGCTGGTGCCGGTGCTCTCGCAGGTGACGGCGGTCAAGGACGAGGCGAGCCTGATGCGCGTGGTCGGCAAGCTCCACGCGAGCTTCTTCGGCGGAGGCGGGCCGCTGTTCGGTCTCTACGTCGAGCCCGACTCCAAGCGTCCGGACGTGTACGTCGCGCAGGCCGGTCAGGGCGGCACGGGTCTGCCGGACCGCGACTTCTATCTCAAGACCGACCCGCAGTCGAAGGGGCTGTTGACGGCGTACGAGCAGCACGTCGCGCGCATGCTGGGGTTCCTCGGTGAGACGCCCGAGGGCGCGACGGCGCAGGCCAGCAAGATCGTCGCCTTCGAGACCGAGCTGGCGAAGATCGCCCTGCCCCGCGCCGACCTGCGCGACCCGGAGAAGACCTACAACTTGCTCGGCGTCGCGGGCCTGGAGGCGCTCGACGCGAAGACGCCGTGGCCGGTGTACTTCGAGGCGCTCGGCTACAAGAAGATCGGCTTGGACCTCAACATCGCCACGCCGACGTACTTCTCGCAGCTCGGCGAGGTCGTGCGCAAGACCGAGATCCCGACGCTGCAGGCCTATTTGCGCTGGACGATCCTGCGGACCGCGGCGCCGGCCCTGAGCAAGGAGATCGTCGAGGCCGACTTCAAGTTCACCAGCGCCCTGACCGGCGCCAAGCAGTTGTCGCCCCGCTGGGAGCGCTGCGTGCTGCTGGCCAACTACGGCCTCGGCGAGCTGGTCGGCCAGGCCTTCGTGAAGGAGCGCTTCGCCGGCGACAGCAAGGAGGTCGCGCTGACGATGATCGGGCACGTCGAGGCGGCGTTCGAGGCCGGGCTGCCGGCGCTGTCGTGGATGGACCCGACCACCCGTACGCGCGCGATCGAGAAGATGAAGGCGCTGACCAACAAGATCGGGTACCCGGAGAAGTGGCGCGACTACGGCAAGCTCAAGCTGTCGAAGAAGGACCACCTGGCCAACGTGATCGCCGGGCGCCGGTTCCAGTTCGCGCACGAGGCCGACCGGATCAGCAAGCCGGTCGACAAGGCCGAGTGGCACATGCCGCCGGCGATCGTCAACGCGTACTACAACCCGCTGGTCAACGAGATGGTGTTCCCCGCGGGGATCTTGCAGCCGCCCTACTTCAGCGCCGACTTCCCGATGGCGATGAACTTCGGCGGGATCGGGATGGTGATGGGCCACGAGCTGACCCACGGCTTCGACGACTCGGGCCGCAAGTTCGACGCCAAGGGCGTGCTGCGCGAGTGGTGGGAGCCGGCCGCGAGCGCCAAGTTCGACGAGCGGGCGCAGTGCGTCGAGAAGCTGTACGACGGCGTCGAGGTGCTGCCGGGCGTCAAGCTCAACGGCAAGCTGACGCTCGGCGAGAACATCGCGGACTTCGGCGGGATCAAGGCCGCGTTCGCCGGCTACAAGCTCTGGCAAACGGACAAGCGCGAGGCGGAGCTCATCCAGGGCCTCAACGGTGATCAACTGTTCTTCCTCGGCTTCGCGCAGGGCTGGTGCACGCACGAGACCGACGAGAGCCAGCGCCTGCGCGCGACGATCGACAGCCACAGCCCGCCCCGGGAGCGCGTCAACCTGCCCCTGTCGCACTTCCCGGGCTTCTGGGACGCGTGGCAGTGCCAGGCGGGCACGCCGATGCACAGCGCGAACGCCTGCGAGGTCTGGTGAGGCCGGCGCGGACCTGAGCCCGCGGGCTCCACAGAGCCGACCCCCGGCGGGGCCGCGACTGGCGAAAGGTTTGACAGCCACGCGGCCGATGGTGGACGCTCCCGGGCATGCGTCGTGCCTCTCTCCTCGCGGTCTCGGGCCTCTGCTTCGTGCTGCCCTGGACCGCCTCGGCGGCCGTCGAGCCGCCCCCGCTGCCCGCCGAGCCTGGTCCGTCCCTGCCTGCTCCCGACGCCGCGCCCGCAGGCGATCCGACCACCTCACCGCCCGCGGGTGAAGGCGCCCCCACCGACGCGACGCCGCCCGCTGACGCGACGCCGCCCGCTGACGCGACGCCGCCCGCTGACGCGCCGCCCGCTGACCCGGCGGTAGCAGGCGAGGGCGGCGCGACGGGCGAGCTCTCGACCGCCGGCGTGGCGGCGGGCGTCGACGCGAGTCCCGCGCCCGACACCACGAAGCAGCCCGGCATGGTCCGCGGCCGGCGCGAGCCGGCGGTCAACAGCCTGCGCGGCGGCCTCGGTCTGTTCCACTCGACGCTCGCCGACGTCGGCGGCCGGCATACCGTCCGCTTTCGCTTGCACACCGATTTCTTTCGTCGCAGCGGCTTCATCTACGACAGCGTGACGAACGGCGCCGACGAGCACGCGCGCGTGCGCGGCACGGTGAACATCGGCTACAGCCCGTTCAAGTGGGGCGAGCTGTACATGGCGGTCCACAGCCAGGCCAACCGCAACGTCCGCACCCAGCCGGGCCGCCAGGACCCGGTCCAGCAGTTCGCGCTCGGCGACCTCGACCTCGGCGTCAAGGGTGCGCACCGAATGGTCCGCGGCGGCGCGGTCGGCTTCGGCGGCACGATGGGCGTCGGCCTGCTCTCGGGCCCCGGGGCGCTGTCGAGCAAGAAGGTCAACTTCAACATCGACGCGCTGTTCACCCTCGACATCCGCTACCTGACCAAGAAGCAGGTGCCGTTTCGCTTCACCACGAACATCGGCTGGATGCTCGACAACTCCGGCAAGCTCTACGACTTCGAGGGCGGCGACGCGACCAGCCGCGAGGTCTCCCGCTTCGCGCTCGGCATCAACACCAGCCGCGTGCGCATGCGCTACGGCTTCGACTTCCCGATCCGCCTCGGCAAGGAGAAGCAGTACGGCCTCAACCCGATCGCCGAGCTGAGCTGGGACGTCGCCACCGCCGAGATGACCGCGTTCAAGCAGGAGAACGCGACGGCCTCGCCGCTGCCGCGCTCGAGCATGTGGGCGACCGTCGGCCTGCGCGCCAACGTGATCTCCGGCCTGCACCTCGACATCGCCGCCGACATCGGCATGGTCTCGCCGAACTTCGAGTACGGCCCGCCGGTCGCCCCGTGGAGCCTGATCCTCGGCCTCGGCTGGTCGATCGACCCGAACCCGGTGATCAAGGAGGTCCCCGCGACCAACCCCGTCATCGACACGCCGCCGGCGGTGATCGACGGCCGCGTGGTCGGTCAGGTGGTCGACAGCAGCGGCACGCCTGTTGCGGGCGCGAAGGTCCGCTTCCCGGGCTCGGCCCCGAACGCGATCCTCACCGACGACGCCGGCAACTTCACCAGCTACCGGTTCCCCGAGGGCCCGGTGACGATCCAGGTCGAGCTCGCCAACAAGGCGACCAAGGAGGTCAACGCCGAGGTCAAGCCCGGCGAGGACACACCCATGACGATCACGATGGACGTCGCCAACACGCCGCCTGCCGGCTTCGTCGACGGCGCGTTCGTCGATGAGGCGGGCGCGCCGGTGGTCGTGACCCTCGCTATCAGCGGTCAGGGCATCGACGAGCCGTTCCAGACCAACGAGAGCGGCCTGCTGCGCCTCGAGCTGCCAGCCGGCGACTACACCGCGGTCGCGCGGGCCCCCGGCTTCGACGACAGGTCGATCCGCTTCACCGTCGCGGCGGGCGATCAGGCGATCGAGGTCAAGGAGACGCTGACGCGCTCGGTGCCGCTGGCGACCCCGAACATCCGCGCCAAGGGCAAGTCGCTGCGGCTCAAGAAGTCGGTCCGCTACGACGGCAACAACCCGGACGCGAAGACCATGGCGATCCTCGACGAGCTCGCGTCGTTCCTGCGCGTGCATCCCGAGTACGAGGAGATCGAGTTCGGCGTACACAGCGACGACCGCGGCAACCCGAAGTCGAAGACCACGGAGCGCGCCGACAGCCTGCGCAACTACCTGCTGAGCAAGGGCGTCAGCCCCGAGCGGGTCACCGCGGTCGGCTTCGGCGCCAGCAAGCCGGTCGCGGTCAACATGACGGCCTCGGGCCGGGCCAAGAACAACCGCACGGTGCTGCGGGTGACGAAGTACACCAAGCCGGCCGCGGCCCCTGCCCCGGCCGCCGCACCGCCGAAGTGAGCGCGCTGTGATGCTGCGGAGGCGGTCTGTCTTTCGGGACAGGTCGACTTCGTCGCGTTCACCGCGGGAAATTTCTTCGGGCGCGGGAGTCGAGGCCGCGATCCGCCGGCCCTGGGGAGCGGGAGCGCCCGTGGACGCTGCCCGGCCCCGCGCACACGCTGGCAGCGTGCGAATGACAGGCTCGCTGGCCGCTGATACGGTCCAACGATGCGCCTGCTCCTGCTCACCTCGTGCCTCGTCCTCGCCGCCTGTGGCGGTGCTCCGCGTTCCGTCCCGGAGGTCAGGCTCGGCGTCGCCGCCGAGTTCGTCGCCGTCTACAACGCCTGGGACGCGTCGCGGGCCGCCGCGATGTTCGCCAGCGATCCGTCGAAGCGTGCCAGCAAGCTGCAGAAGCACTTCACCTGGCTGGAAGATCAACTCGGCGCCTGCGGTGAGCCACAGTACATGTACTCGACCAGCAATCGCGGGGCGCGTTACACCTTCGCCTGCGAACGCGGCTCACTCGAGGCGTGGATCAAGCTCGACAAGGCCGGCAAGATCTTCAAGATGAGCTCGGGTGCCACGGGCGTGGCGGCCCCTCCTGATCTTCAGGAGGCAGCCAGCTCGGTGGTCGCCGCGATGCCGCTGTCCGGGAAGCCCGCGTTCCAGACCAATCTGACCGCCGGCTGGCCGCACGACCTGGGCTCGTGCACGCTCGGTCGCCCGTGGGTGTTCGGCCACCACACCGGCCTGTTCCATGTGGTCTGCGAGGGAGGCAAGCGCGCGGTGCTCGGCGTCCGCGTCAACAAGGACGGCACCCTGGTCCGCGCCAAGCTGGTGAAGGGCGAGCAGTACAGCTACAGGGACCCGCAGGTCTGAGACCTGCTGGCACTCACTGCGTTCCTGGTCGTCGCGGCTTGCGGCGGCGCGCCGCGTTCGACCGCCGAGGTGATGCCGGAGGTCGCCGCCGAGTTCGTCGCCGTCTACAACGACTGGGACGAGCCCCGCTTCAATGGCCTGTTCGCCGCCGCCTCGCCGACGCGTGCGACCGGGATCCACGCGCACTTCGTGTGGCTACACGCGCAAC
>Ga0105046_10002149_pt1 | contig 31008 bp, 39 predicted proteins | sample MAT03_FD_78385 | JGI IMG/M metagenome (GOLD analysis project Ga0105046, IMG submission 78385) | Freshwater microbial communities from Lake Fryxell liftoff mats and glacier meltwater in Antarctica - MAT-03 (megahit assembly) | ecosystem: Environmental > Aquatic > Freshwater > Ice > Liftoff...
GGAAGCAGCCAGATCGTATTCGCCGGGCGAAGAGCACGAACTTTCGTTCTCGCTGCTCTCACCAGCGCATCCTGTGACTTACCATGGCACAATGATCAATGTGGACCACTACGTGTCGGTCCACATGAATGTTCCATGGGCGTTCAATCCCAAGGCCGAAGAAGACTATGTGCTTGTGCCGGGTGAACCTCCGGCGCATTTTGCCGGAAGCAGAAATGAAATCATTGCCCTGACTCCGGCGGCTGGCAAATCCTCGATCGCTGGCAAAGTCATTTTGGGGATCATCGTCGCAGGCCTGTTGATGGTGGTGGTGGCGGCGTTTGCGCTCTTCCTGCTTCCCGTCATCCTGCTCATCGCAGGATTCGTCTGGTTTCGCAGGAAGGCGCTGGCGGGTCGCCTGGGAGAAGTTACGCTTTCGATTCCGCATGTCGTCGTGGCTCCCGGAGAACAATGGACCGCGCGAATCCAGTTTCAGCCGAGAAAGCAGTTTCGCATCAACAACATCGGACTGACACTGCTGGGAAAAGAAACCGCCACGTCCGGCAGCGGAACGAAAGCGACAACCCACACACACAAGATTCTCGAACAGAAGATGGTCGTTCGTTCCAACGACATGCTGACGGCGGGCGAACTGGTGTCCGAAGAATTCACTTTTGCATTCCCGCCGACGGATGCCTTCAGCCTTGAGTTGTCGGACAACAAGATCCAATGGACGGCCACCGTGTGCATTGATATCCCTGCGTTTCCCGACTGGTCCAAAGCACAGCCACTCCAGGTCGTGCCGGATTCGTTTCTCAGGAATCTGACAGACGCGCCGCGGATCACTTCTGCGGACAGCAATGCATCTCTTATAGGGACACCAAACACATCGCTTGCACCGCCAGTCACAGCTTCTGAATCGCTTGAATCCGACGACGAAATTTCGACCGAATCGGCGATTCAGGACATGTCGTCCGACTTGCTCGAGCTTGCTGCAACCATGAAGGCCGCACCGCGACACGGAAACGCGCGGGCAGATATTGTCTCCAACACTGCCGATCAGATCTTCGAAGCAGCCATATTGATTGACCGAGTCACCTCATTGATGGGCGCAACCGTCAATGATCCTCGATACGAATACGGAAAATCTGTGACTGGCACAATCGACGGCACCGACCAGGCAGTTCAGGTCATCACACTTGAATCTCAGAACAATGAGATCGACGACCTTCGACGCGGAGACGTCTGGCAGACTCAGATCACGTTGATCGACTGGGATAGCCTCTACAACAGAATCACTGCACGGCAAATCGATGAGAATGCGAGTTAGGACCGCTCGATAAATAACTGTCCGATATGAAGTGATCGAGCGATACTTAGCGGAACAACCGGCTGACCGACAGCGAAACGTCGGTCAGGGATTTCGAATTGACGAGCTCATGTTCGGCGAACGTCTGCACGCTGCGATAACGCCCTGTTGCCGGGTCGAGATGAACAATCAGTGATCGATGCGGAATGTCGATTACCCAGTACTCAACGACATTTTCCGCAGCGTACATTCGCATCTTATCGCCGAGGTCGTAGACCAGTGTTGTGTCGGAGACTTCAATCAACAGTCGAGTATCGGATGCAGTCGGTCGGCGAGCCGAATATGAGCGTGGTGCTACAAACATCAGATCCGGCAGGACAACGCTGTTCTGTTTCGCAAGGTCCATTGAAAGCTGCACGCGGACTTCAACGTTCTCCTGTGACCTGTGCAGTTCACCGAAAGCCCAGGCCGAAAGCAGACCGACGACATCATCGTGCAATGGATTGGGTGGTGTCATGATGACGATCTCGCCATTCAGTAATTGTATCTGTCGATCTGTCTCCTCAGAAAACACACCCGCGTCGATCATCGCATCGAACTGCACGACCGAGAATCGGGCGGGTACCCGAGTGCCCGGCTGAGGCTGAGTAACCGCTGGATCAATTGCGGCAAGTGACACGGCTGGCCTCCAAAGGACATTGAATCCGAAACAATTTCAAACACGCTGCGTCTGAGTCAGCCCCAGAATTTCGTCAACTGGCACTGAAAGACCACTGAGCAGCAGCGGCGTCAGAATCTCGCCGGACACCGCCGTCGTGACGGTTGCGAAACGACCATCGGATTGCGGATCGCGGTAGACTTCGACCGTCGAATTCAACAAATTGACAATCCAGTATTCGCGGACGCCTGCTTCGGCATAAATCGGTCCTTTGACGTCGCGATCGTATGCCAGAGATGAATCTGCCACTTCAATCAGCAGCAGCACGTCCTGAGCATTGGGGCGACGTGATGCATACAAGTCGTCGCGGAAGTTGAGTATCGCAACGTCGGGTTCAGGTTCACTTTCTTCAATCGAAATCGGATCCTGGATGCTGAGCAGCACGCCTGCCGGGAGTCGTGTCGGGAGCAATCTGTTCAAACGTTTGACTGTAGCAGCGTGAGGATTTCCAATCGGCATTTTTCTGACGATCTCTCCTCGAAGCAATTCGATCGGTTCATCTTCAGCGAAGATTCCTCGATCAATGATATCGTGATATTGCTCAATCGTAAACCGGTGCCGAACGATGGGGCTCGATGGCAAAATCATTTTCTGCGGCAATTCCGTTTTCTGCCGCGACATCGTGGTAGAAGGCGACATCGTGGCTTGCGGTGAAGTCGAATCCGGTGGTGAAATTACGGATGCCATGAAAATTCTCCGGGACGTTGACGAACGGAGGAAATTCTAACCCAATACGTTGTTGTTTGCACACCACATTTTGGATCGGGCACATTCAATTCCATCAATTCTCCACTGTCGTTTCATACTTCACGCCTTCCGGGACGTTCACAGGAACCGCGACCGTAGTGCCGAACTCTCCATCGGTCTTGCTCATGGAATCCACAGCCACGAAGGCCGTGAAAGTGCTCATCAGACTGTATTCCAGAGCCGTTTGTGTCACCGTCTGACGGAGTTCTGCAGCCCGATCGGGTGTTCGTGAGAACTGCGTCATCAGGTCCATGATCTTCAGCCGAGCCCACACTGACGCGATTCCCTTGTGTTCCCTTGTCGTATCCGAAGCATCCACGGCCACTGTAAAGGAAGCGGGCTGCATCCCCTGACGTCCGCCGACTTTCACAGAACTCGGTTCACCCGTGAAGCGGCCCGTGACGACAACCGGGCGGCCCACGATCAGGTCGGGCAGAATCTGAGGATACACATCAGTTACGTTCATATTGCCCCAGTTGATCGACAGATCGGTCATCGCCGGATGGCTGATGCGTTCGTTGAACCGGTTCATGATCTCTACCGGATCGTCGTTCAGGCTCAGATAAGCCACAGCACCGCGTCCGATCAAAGCCATGCGATCCAGCAGAAATCGATTAGGCGACTGGCCGACGCCGAAACTGAAGATGCGAGAATCACCCAGCTTGTCCGACAACGCATTCAGAATATCGTGATCATTGCCGATGTAGCCGTCCGTGATGAATGACACCAGGCGGAAGCGACCTTCGTCGTGAGGAAAATCCAATGCCGCTTTGAGGCCCTGAATCATCTCCGTACCGCCTTGCCCATTGAGCGAGTTCAAATACGTCAGACCCTTCCGGATATTCTGCGGAGTTGCGATGACAGGAGTTGCACCCAACTGAGACGCCGTCGAACTGAAGTTGATGATCTGAAACGTATCGCGGGGCGTGAGTGACTGCACTGCATGGGCTATTGCCGCTCGAGCCTGGTCAATCGGGCGACCATTCATGCTGCCCGAACAGTCCAGGACGAACACCATTTCCATCGGACTCCGCTGAACCTTCTTCAGTTCCGCTGGTGGATACAGCATCATGGTGAAGTACTGACCATGATCATCCTTGTGTGTCATCATGGCCGTCTTGATCTTGTCGCCAGCCACCTGATATCGCAGCACAAAGTCTTTGTTTGGGATGGAATCGCTGGCCGACAAAGTCACACTGCGTTCCGTTTCGGTGACATCTTTTACTGCCACGTCGTGATTGATACTGCGGACAGATTCGATATTCACGCCCGCATTGATGTTCAGGCTCAGCGATACGTCATGGCCGCTGCGTTCTCCGGGAGTCAGGTACTGGACTTCGGTCGACTGACCGCTGACGCCTTGATTGCCTCGCCCGACGGCTCCAATGCCGTCGGTTGTGGCGGGCGGGTTGTAACGCGGGCCGACGACCATTGGAAACACAAATTCATAGGCTCCGTCATCGTACTGCAGCGTGTTGAAGTAGCGAATATTAATGTCGATCCGCTTGCCCGGTTCGATGTTCGCGACTTTTTGAGTGAAAATGTTCGGGCGTTCCTGAGTCAGCAATGAAGCGACATGCCCCTGGGCTCGTGCGTCGTTGTAGATTTTTTCCGCTTCTTCCCGTTCACGAATGATGCCGCGGATTTTGCGTTCGCCGACCGTCATCACGAATTCGCTCACGGCCGCATTGTCAGGCAGAGGGAAGACATAGACGGCTTCGATTTTTGAGTCGTAAGGATTCTGAAACTGTTGCGTCACATCCACGGTAGCGATATAGCCATCAATGTTTCCTACCACGGCTGTGTGCTTGAGCGGCACGGGAACTTCCTTTTCGTCCGGCAACCTGGCCATCAAGGCTCCACAACCCGGCGGCTTTTCTTCATTCGCGGGGGCGGCCGGATCAAAGCCTTTTGCAATGACCCACAATTCTTCGCCCGGCATAAGTTCGAACGTGGCACGGACGACGGCTGGACGACCATTCGTGACTGAAGGATCCACTGGAAAGCCTTGCTTGTAGAATACGTTTGTGTCACCCTTGACTTCACCGTCAGCAGCGGAGTCGATCATGCTGTCACTGGCATCCCCGAGAGGTCTACCTTGCCCGCTGACCGCTCGCGACTGTGGCGTCATGTCGTACTTTGCTTCGCTGGATGATGTATCTGAAAACGATTCGGAAGTCGTCTTTTCCGACCGGCTACATCCGAGCTGAAACACACACGCGGTTGCCGCGACGCACAACGCCATCACGGCGCTCATTCGAGATCGAAGAATGTTCATGAGGATTACCTTTCGAAGATTCAACAGGCGTTGACCTGTCGTATTTGAGATTTGAAATTTGAAATTTGAAATTGGCGACGCGTCGCCCTATCCCGCCACTTTCACAAGCGATATCTCAGCGGGAATTCTTGTGCCATCCGTCGTGGCCGATGTCGTAAGTTCTGACAACCATGTGCGGGCTCCTGAGCCCCGGACCTGCACGTGAATGCGGGCGACGCGACTGCGTCCGCTGGGCAGATTATCGCCCGTGCTGAAAGCCGCAATGATGACTCGGTTGCTCTTCATTGCCCGCTTGTCGTAATACGGAGGTTCAGCGAACGCTGGATGTTCGCCTCCTTCAATCCCCACGATCTGCACGTCATTGGCCGTGCTTTTGACTTCCAGTTGCCATGCGGCCAATCGCTGGTTGCCGGAATCCACAAAGACGTCGATCGCTTCAAACCGGCTGACATCCGCCGCAACATCATCCGGCCCCGGAATTTCTGTCTCAACGCTCTGCACCGGCGGATCGACGGTACCTGCGTTGCCTTCCTGAGCATACGTCAATGCCATCAAACTGACATCAAACGCAATCAGCAACGCCCAGCACAGCGGGATGTGAAGGCTTCGAGAGCAGCTTGGGGAGTTGGTTGGTTCATTGGTATTCATGGCATAATTCCTTCAAGAGCGGGGTGTCTACATCAGGCGAGCGGTTGGGCGTCAGCCCTCCGAGTTCTGCGTTCGTCGCCCAAGCCTTGCTCCAGGTTTTCTGAATCCACGGAGGTCTGACGCCCTGCCGCTCGCCGATTCGTTTGATTTCGAAACTACAATTTCACCGCTTCCCGCGCCACAAGGTCGATATCCAGTTCATCAAATCGCCCGTCGTGATTGAAGTCTCGGGCTTCTGCACCTCCGTCCCGGAACTGTCGACCCATTGCGAATGCGTCCAGAATGTCCACTCGCCCGTTCAGATCCACATCGCTGCGGAGATCATCATTCACCAATGAGGCATCCGATTTGGCCATCGTGTCATTTTCCGAATTCTGCTGCTGTGGTCTTAAAGCAAAAAGCATCACGCAGGCTGCGGCCACTGTTGATGCAATCGCAGTCCACTGCCATGCAGAAACTCGCCGTCGTCCTGCCGGTCGCAGAGTCGCAGGCCCATGTTGTTCAAAGTGCCGCCGCGCATCGGCCAGAATGGCGTTATCGATCTCAGACGGCACATCCGGAATCGGCCCATAGCGATTTTTCAACGCCGCTCTGAATGAGTCCGGAAGTCTGTCTTCGGCATCGTCAGATTCTCTTTCGTCGTTCATAAAGTCACCTTTCGCACACCCATTTTTCGGTTGTACCAGCCATCACGCATTTGACACACATGGATCAACTCCACACAGTGTTTCAACGTTCCTCTCCTGATGAAGTGCGCTGAATGTCGCATTGGTTCAAAGAATCTGGAAACTTTTTCGAACACGGGGAAGTCATTGTGAATTCATCATTGGACATTCTCACCACATGTCACCGGCACCGCACGAAAACTGGACGGACCTGCAACTGGTGGAGGCACTCAATCAAGGTGAAGCGGCGGCGTTTGACGTGCTGTATTTTCGGCATCGCGACTGGGTGATGCGGCTGGCGATGCGGTTCACGGGGCACCACGAGGACGCGCTGGACGTGCTGCAGGAAACGTTCGCGTATTTCGTCCGAAAGTTCCCCGGTTTTCAACTCACCGCGGCACTTACGACATTTTTGTATCCGGCTGTCAGGAATTTCTCGTTGGCCGCACGGCGAAAACGGCTGCGGTCGGTGAGTGACAATCAAGACACGCTCTCACTGATCCCTGAACCACCGTCGTCAGATTCTCCGAATCGCGACGAGTTGACTCAAACGCTTGCCGGTTTGTCGGACGCTCATCGCGAAATCCTGCTGATGCGGTTTGTCGATGAGATGACTCAACCTGAAATCGCCGCTGCTCTGGATGTCCCGCTGGGAACCGTCAAGTCACGCCTGCACCACGCGCTGCTCACCATCGGACAATCGCCAGAGATTCTGGAACGCCTGGCAGACGAGTGATGAAGCTGATAATGTTCGCGGCACAAAGTCTGCGGTTGGAAATATCGCGCCGGTTCTTGAGGTCGGGCGATTCCTGGAACATTCCTTTTGACGGTCATTCTGGATCATGTCTCGCCCCATTGAAACTATTCGAAACATTGGCATTATCGCTCATATTGATGCCGGAAAGACGACGACGACCGAGCGAATTCTCTACTACACCGGAGCGTCGCATCGGATGGGGAATGTCGATGACGGAACGACTGAGACCGATTTCGATCCCGAAGAGGCTCAGCGCGGCATCACAATCTATTCGGCGGCGGTGACGTGTCCGTGGAAAGGCTACACGATCAATATCATCGACACGCCGGGACACGTGGATTTTACGGCAGAAGTCGAACGCAGTCTTCGAGTTCTGGACGGGGCGGTCGTCATTTTCAGCGCGGTCGAGGGAGTCGAGGCTCAAAGTGAAACCGTTTGGCGGCAGGCCACGAAATACCGCGTGCCCAGGATTTGCTTTATCAACAAGATGGACCGTATCGGAGCGAGTTTTGAACGCGTTCTGAATCAGATTCGCGACCGATTGAAGTGTAAGACGCTGCCGTTGCAGATTCCGATTGGAGCCGGGCCGACGACAAATACCGACGGATTCACGGGTGTCATCGATCTGCTGACAATGAAAGCCATGTACTGGGATGCAGAATCGAGGGGCCTGGAATTCCGGGTGGAAGAGATACCGGAAAAATATCAGGAAGACGCAGAACTGTGGAGGTCGGAGCTGTTCGACGTCTTGTCAGAAATCGATGACGACGTCATGGCGGCCTGCATGGAAGGAGATTCAGTTCCGCACGATATCCTGATTTCGGCCATTCGAAAAGCCACGCTCAATGGATCGTTGCACCCCGTATTCTGCGGAGCTTCGCTCGACTATATCGGCGTACAGCCAGTGCTTGATGGCGTCCGCGACTTTCTGCCAAGTCCGCTCGATCGCCCTCCCGTGGAAGGCCTGATTCCGTCCGGAAAACAGGCAGGTCAGATGGCAGTTCGCAAGCCCTCGGTGGATGAACCTGTATGCGCATTGTTGTTTAAGGTACAGGCGGAAGCTCATGGGGATTTGTATTTTGCGCGTGTTTATTCCGGGGTCTTGACCGGGAATTCCAAGCTGTTGAACCCACGTACCGGTAAGAAGGAGATGGTCACGCAACTGTGGCACATTCAGTCTGATTCGCGACAAAAGGTAGAAATGGTCGAAACAGGAGACATCTGCGGCATCATTGGACCGCGGGATTCTGCGACGGGCGACACGTTGTGCGACGCTCAGTCGCCGATCGCACTGGAATCCATTGTGTTTCCGGAGACTGTGATTTCCATGGCGATCGAGCCTGAATCTAGCAATGACCGAAAGAAACTGGATGAAACACTCAAGCGGCTGGAGCGGCAGGATCCGACATTTCACGTCAAATCCAATGCCGAAACCGGGCAGACGATTATCAGTGGAATGGGTGAATTGCATCTGGAAGTCATTCGCCACCGAATGGAGCGTGATTTCAATTTGAAGGTGCGATTCCACAAGCCACGAGTCAGCTACCGCGAGCGATTGACGGGAGAAATCAGCGTGAACATCGATTTTTCGAAGCATCTGCCGTCTGGTGTGATTGGTTTCGGCGTTTCGCTGCTCGCGCGCGAAATCAAAGATGGCACGACCGGGATCACCGTGGGACATCGCCTCGCACCGGAAGCGATGCCTAAGCCATCACTGCAGATCCTGCTTGAGTCAATTCAGAAAGAAGCGGAAGGTGGCGGGGTTTACGGAAACCCTATCACGGGGCTTAGCCTGACGATCACGTCGGCGAGTTATCGGGAAGGCGAAAGCAACGAGGTCGCCATTCGGATGGCAGCAGCGGATGCATTTCGCAAGGTACTGAGCGATGGTAAGATGGTCATACTTGAGCCGATCATGTCTCTGGAAGTTGTGACACCTGAGGAATTCCTTGGGAATATCCAGTCGGATTTGAATTCTCGGCGTGCGGTGATTATGAATTCGTACCGGCGCGGGGACTTGTGCGTGCTTGAATGTGAGTCGCCATTGGTGGAAATGTTCGGCTATTCAAATCAGATCCGCAGTCTTTCTCAAGGTCGAGCATCGTACTCGATGCAGCCGTGCCGCTATGAAATTGCTCCATCTAATGCTGTGGAACATATGATGTGATTTCAGTTTCAGAGACGTTCTGTCGAAGTACGTGATTTCTCATGCCTGTTGATTGACAGAATCGCTGACGAACTTTAGAATCCGCGATTCCCCGTTTTTTGGGGTTGTTTCGTGTTACGTAACTTAATTGCTCAAGGTGGTTTGCGGTGGCTGGTGCAGAAGAATGTATCCGGATTCGGATGGAAGCGTATGACCACTCCGTGCTGGACCAGTCTGCGGCGGAAATTGTCGATACTGCAAAACGTACCGGGGCAATCGTTCATGGTCCGGTTCCTTTGCCGACTCGAATAGAGCGGTATACGGTTCTCCGAAGTCCTCACATTGACAAGAAGTCACGTGAGCAGTTCGAGATTCGGACGCATAAGCGGCTGATCGACATCATTCAGCCCACTGGTAAGACGGTGGATGCTTTGAACAAGCTCTCGTTGCCTGCTGGGGTTGATATTAAAATCAAGGCGACGGCTACGGCCTAGTTTTGGTTGATCGCAATTGGTGTCGTCTTATTCTGGCGGACTGTCTAAGTCTGTCTTTTTCTATTTTCTGCTCGCGGGTGCAGAGCTATGTCTGTCGGATTGCTTGGTCGAAAAATTGGAATGACTCAGGTCTATGACGCGGATGGCGTTATTGTGCCTGTGACAGTGATAGAGGCTGGCCCGTGCGTTGTGCTTCAGGTTCGCTCGATGGATCGAGATGGCTACGACGCTGTGCAGATCGGATTCGGTGATCGCTCTCGGGCAAAGTCGTCTCGTTCAGTCCGCGGTCATGTCGCGGTGTTGAGTGGTCGCCGCCAGCAGTCTCGCAGCATGGCGGGTGTGGCCGCAATTGCGAAGGCCGAGTGCGAACCGAAGCGTTTCGTGCGTGAGTTTCGTTGCAAAGATGCGGCACACGGGCTTGAAGTTGGTCAGGTTGTCGGGCCGACGATGCTGGAAGGCCTGAAGTTTGTGGATGTGATCGGTGTTTCTCTCGGTCGCGGTTTCACGGGCGTGATGAAAAGACACAACTTCCATGGTATGCCTGCAAGTCACGGTGCAAAGCGGGTTCATAGACGTGGTGGTTCGATTGGTCAGAGTGCGGACCCTTCCAGAGTACTGGCCGGAACGAAGATGCCGGGCCATTATGGTTGTGTGCGTGTGACATCCAAGAATTTGAGGCTTGTGCGGATTGATGGCGAGTCAAATGTATTGCTGGTACGGGGTGCTGTGCCTGGTCCAGCCGGCGGGTTTGTGGTGGTGCGTCGTTCCGTCAAGAATCGTATTTGATATTGGTCGGTGAATTCATGATTTCCGTTCCCGTTCGAGATATGGCTGGTGCAGAGTGTGGCACTTATGCTTTTGAGCCGTCAGAGGTTTCTGACGTCATTTGCAATCAGCTGCTGCACGACGCGGTCGTGATGTACAACGCAAATCGCCGTGTCGGTGAAGTGCAGACGAAATCACGCGGCATGGTGTCTGGCAGTACTCGCAAGCTTTTCAAGCAGAAGGGTACTGGCCGAGCTCGCGCCGGGGCGATTCGTACGCCCGTGCGTCGCGGTGGTGGTCATGCCTTCGCTAAGAAGCCTCGAGATTATTATTACCGGATGCCGAAGAAGGCGATCCGCAAGGCAATGCGGATGGCATTACTCAGCAAGTTTCAGGATTCACAGGCGGTGATGCTGAACAGCTGGCAGTGTTCTGAACCCAGGACAAAGACGGTGGCTCAGTTTCTGAATGCTGTCGGTCTGGCTGGTAAGTCAGTGTTGCTGACGACCGAAGGTCTGAACACCAATGTCTGGAAGTCGGCTCGAAATATCAAGGGTGTGGTGATACTTCCGGGTTCCGATCTGAACGCATACACCTTATTGCGTCAGCGTCATCTGGTGATCACGGTTGCCGAAATGGATCGACTTCTTGGTCGCAATGCGTAACGAGTTGGCAGGTTGAGTTCAGGTTTGGGTGATTCAATGAGTTCATTTATTGTCAGTGGTGTCACGCTCGAAGCCCATCAGGTCATTCGCCGACCGCTGGTGACCGAAAAGGGTACGCATCTTTCTGAAAAGCTCAATGCGTACTCATTTGAGGTGCATCCGCTGGCGACCAAGACGGACATCAAGGCCGCTGTGCAGCAGTTGTGGGATGTCCGCGTAGTGGCTGTGCGAACGCAGACCAGGGTCGGTAAACCGCGCCGCCACAAAATGGTGGTTGGGCATACAAAATCATGGAAAAAGGCAGTAGTCAAGCTGCACGACGAAGATCGAATTGCGTTCTTCTAAGATTGGCGTCGAGGTCTGAAAGATTTTAGTCGTGTGGATGTGAGTGGGTGTCATGGGGATTCGATTTTACAAACCAGTTACGCCAGGTCGCCGCGGTGCTTCGGTCAGTGATTTTGCAGAAATCACTGACAAGAAGAAACGCCCGGAAAAAGAGTTGACGATTCGCGCTAAGAAAAAGGGCGGTCGTAACAACCAGGGAAAAATCACGGCGCTGCATCGTGGCGGCGGGCATAAACGTCTGTATCGCAAGATCGACTTCAAGCGGGACAAAGACGGGGTTCGTGGCACCGTGACGCACATTGAATACGATCCGAACCGTAGTAGCCGCATCGCTCTTGTGCAGTACGCGGACGGTGAAAAACGATATATTTTGGCGCCGGAAGGGTTGAAGGCCGGAATGGTTGTTGAGAGTGGTCAGAATCTTGAACCGAACATCGGCAATTGCATGTTGCTGGGATCTATTCCGCCCGGAACCATGGTTCACAATATTGAAATGCAGCCGGGCCGAGGTGGCCAGTTGTGTCGCAGCGCTGGTGTTGGTGCTACCTTGAATGCTCGCGAAGGCCGCTGGGCTCAGGTGACTTTACCAAGTGGTGAAGTTCGCCGCCTGCCGGGGTCGTGCCGTGCCACGATCGGGGTGTTAGGAAATTCAGAACATAGCAGCATTGTGATCGGCAAGGCTGGTCGTAATCGCTGGAAAGGCATTCGTCCCAGGGTTCGTGGAACGGCCATGAATCCTACCGCGCATCCGATGGGTGGGGGTGAAGGTCGAAACTCAGGTGGTCGCCATCCTTGTAGTCCGACAGGGAAGTTGGCGAAGGGCGGGCGTACGAGAAATCGGAAGAAAGCGTCGGCCAAGGCTATCATTCGGCGTCGCCGTTCAGTGCGTTATGGTGAGGTCAAGTTGTAAGGTTTTTGGAAGGGTGTTTGAATGGGTCGCTCGTTGAAAAAGGGTCCTTTTGTTGACCCTCGTCTGCTGGAGAAGGTTGAAAAGCTGAATTCAGCCGGGCGCAAGGAGCCAGTGAAGACCTGGGCTCGTCGTTGTACGATTTCACCGGAATTCGTTGGTCACACATTCCTTGTTCACAATGGTCGCATGCACATGAGTGTATACGTGACAGAAGATATGGTCGGGCACAAATTGGGCGAATTTTCAGCCACCCGGACCTTTCGTGGGCACGGTTCAAAAGGTAAGAAGTAGTCATGGCGTCAGTACGTGCCTCACATCAGTTTGCAAGAATTTCGCCTACAAAGGTTCGTCCGTTCGCGGATATGATCCGTGGGATGTCTGCGGAGCAGGGTTTGAGTGCGCTTGCGTACGAACCGAACCGCGGTGCACGGTTTATTGAACGTGTCCTTAAGAGCGCGATTGCGAATGCGGAGGATCGCGGAGTTCGCAATCCTGATCGATTGAAGATCTCCGAGGCACGAGTGGACGGTGGTCCGATGTTCAAGCGTGTTCACGCCCGAGCGCGCGGCATGGCCAATTTGATTCGTCGTCGTACAGCTCACATTCATGTGGCTGTGGAAGCTCCGGAATTAGGTATTTCATAAACGGTTTGCTTGAAGCAGGGTTCGTGTTATGGGTCAGAAAGTCAGGCCAACCGGGTTTCGCGTCGGAGTCATGGAGACTTGGCGCAGCCGCTGGTATGCGTCAAAGCGTGAATTCGGCGATCTGCTTCTGGAAGATCAGAAGATCCGGAAATTCGTGGCGACAAAGTATGCGTTTGCTGAAATTGCCCGAGTTGAAATTGAACGGACCAGAGATCAGGTGGTGGTCCACATGCACACGGCTCGACCCGGTGTAATCATCGGGCGTAAGGGGCAGGAAGTCGATAAGCTCAAGGCCGAGCTCGAAGATCTGACCGGTCGCCGCATGGATGTCAAAATCGTTGAAATTACAAATCCGAACCGCAACGCTAAGCTGGTTGCGATGAAGATTGCCCAGCAGTTGCAGAAGCGAGGGAGTTTCCGTCGCGCCATCAAGAAGACGCTGGATGAAGTGATGAGCTCGGGTGTTTATGGTGTAAAGATTCAGATGTCGGGGCGTTTGGGCGGTGCCGAAATGTCGCGACAGGAAAAGGCGAGTCGAGGATCGATTCCCTTATCGACACTGCGTCGTCATATCGATTACGGCTTGGCCGAGTCGGCGACGACGATGGGTATTATTGGTGTGAAAGTGTGGATTGATCTGGGCGACTATTCGAACGAGGAGACTGCAGATGGCGCTAATGCCAAAGCGGGTCAAGCACCGAAAAAGCCAAAGAGGACGTATAAGAGGTAACGCGACTCGCGGCAATACTGTGGTCTTTGGTGAGTGGGCATTGCAGTCAGTGGATCCAGGTCATATTACTGGTCAGACGATTGAAGCCTGTCGAATCGCAGCTACACAGTATGTTCGCGGAGAAGGCCGAGTCTACATACGAATATTTCCTCAGAAGCCGGTGACTGCAAGACCACTGGAAACCCGAATGGGTAAGGGAAAAGGGGAACCGGATCGCTGGGTGGCGGTTGTCAAACCTGGTACGGTTCTGTTTGAGTTGAAGGGTGTGACGCACGATACAGCGCGAAGCTGTTTTCAGCGTGTGGCTCATAAACTGCCCGTGCGGGTACGTCTGGTTGGACGTCGCCCGGAGATCTGATGAGTGTTCATGTTGAGTGTGAGGTGCAGGGAAATGTCCAAAGCAAGCGATGTTCGTGAGATGTCGGAAGAGCAACTTGAGCACGAGCTCCGGGAAACTCAGCAGTCTTTGTTCCGTCTGCGATTGCAGGCGGCCACAGAACGAAACGACGTTCCTAGCAACGTGAAGAAAATGCGTCGGAGTATTGCCCGCATTCGTACAGTTCAGCGTGAACGTGAAATTGCAAAAGCCTGATTTTTGGTATCAATTCAGATGAAGATGAAAAAGACGTTGGTCGGAATTGTCGCTGGCAGTCAGGTGAAGACCCTGCGAGTTGAAATCGCTCGTAGAATGAAACATCCGAAATACGGAAAAATCATTCGCGGGAGAACGATTTGCCACGCCCATGATGAGGACGGAACGGCAAAGATCGGTGATACCGTCGAGATTTCAGAAGCCCCGCCGCGTTCGCGGATGAAGCGCTGGGATTTGGTGCGTGTGGTTACTGCCGCTGCGGTGGTGAGTGGCGCAGAGTCAGCCGACGTGTAGGGTTTTGTGCTGAGCCGGGATGCTCAGCGTTTGAACAGTTGTTATCGTCGTTTTTATTCAACGCTGGCGTCCGGGACGCAGTGATTTTCGTTGGACAAGGTCAGGATCGGGGTGTAGCGATGATTCAGATGCAAACAATGCTGGATGTGGCCGACAACTCCGGCGCCAAGTCTGCCCGCTGCATCAAGGTGCTGGGTGGAAGTCGTCGGCGTTATGCGGGTCTGGGCGACATCGTCGTAGTTGCGGTCCAGAAAAGTATTGCTGGCAGTGCGATCCGGAGCGGTTCAGTGGTCAAGGGTGTTGTGGTTCGGACGAAAAAGGCCGCACGTCGTTCGGACGGCTCGTATGTGAAATTCGACCGCAACGCGATTGTGATTATTGATAACGACGGCAATCCAAAGGGAACTCGTATTTTTGGTGCGGTTGCGCGTGAACTGCGAGACAAGCGATTTATGAAAATCGTCAGCCTTGCCAGCGAAGTTGTCTAGCTCCCCGGTTGCCTGGTTCTGAATTGATTGCTGTTTTTGAAAAGTTGATAAGATGGGTCGGTTGCTCGAAGATTACAACAAGCGGATTGTTCCGGAACTCAAGCAGTCGCTGGGGCGTAAGAACAGTCATGCTATTCCAAAGCTGCAGAAGATTGTCGTCAGCATGGGTGTGGGTGAAGCGGTGAACGACCGTAAGCGTCTGGACCAGGCTGCCGATCAGTTGACGCAGTTGGCCGGTCAAAAGGCTCAGATCTGTAAGGCCAAAAAGTCTGTCGCGGGTTTTCGCCTGCGGGAAGGCCAGCCGATCGGATGTCGGGTCACGTTGCGTGGCCAGCGGATGTACGATTTTCTGGACCGACTGATTACACTCGTGCTTCCCCGAGTACGTGACTTTCGTGGTGTCAGCCCAAAGGGTTTCGACGGTCGCGGAAACTACAACTACGGATTGAATGAACAAATGGTGTTCCCTGAAATTGATCCGGAAACAGTGACCAACACTCAGGGAATGAATATCACTTTCGTGACGACAGCGGTAACCGACGACGAAGGCAGAGCTCTGCTGCGTGCGTTCGGAATGCCGTTCAAGACTGAAGACTAACACCTCGTTAATTGAGATTTTGGATCCGGGAATAGTCAATGGCCAGCAAAGCAAAAATTGAAAAAGCGAATCGGACGCCGAAGTTCAGTAGCCGTATTGAGCATCGTTGCGGGCTATGTGGGCGCCCTCGAGCCGTGTACCGAAAGTTTAAAGTCTGCCGCATTTGTTTTCGTGACCTTGCTCTGGACGGCTTGATTCCTGGCGTAAAAAAAGCCAGCTGGTAGAAGATAGGAATAGTGCTGATATGATGACTGACCCAATAGCCGATCTGCTGACTCGAATCCGAAACGGAGTCCGCGTGGAACGTCCGTTTGTGGACGTGCCGCTTTCAAAGATCAAGATACATATTGTCGAAGCGTTGACGCGGGAAGGTTTCGTCTGGGATCATGAGGTGGTTGAGGGTGACGTGTGCCAGATGTTGCGGGTCAATCTGAAGTATGGTCCTAACGGCGAACACGTGATCCAGCATATTGAGCGAGTGTCAAAGCCGGGGTGCCGAGTCTACGTGGGTGTCGGAGAAATGAAGCCCGTTCGGCAAGGGACAGGCATTTCAGTATTATCGACATCGAAGGGTGTACTGAGCAACCGCGAGGCCCATAAGCAGGGGGTTGGCGGCGAGTTGGTCTGTCAGGTCTGGTAGGGCTTGTTTTGTGCAACTGCGTGTTTGATTGTCTGTTGAGTTTGGATGGGTACTGAGTCATGTCTCGAATTGGCAAAAAACCTGTTGCGATACCTTCCGGAGTGAAGGTGGAGGTTTCCACGACGCGGATTTCCGCCAAGGGGCCTGCAGGCGAATTGAGTGTGGTTTTCCATCCGACAATGTTGATTGCTGTCGTAGGCAGCGATGTGATTGTGAGTCGCCCTGACGACAAACGCAGCAGCCGTGCGTTACATGGATTGACGCGCAGCCTGATTCAGAACATGGTAACCGGCGTAGTGAAGCCGTTCGAAAAGAAACTTGAAATTATTGGTGTGGGTTACAACGCAAATCTGGCAGGGACAAAACTGACTCTGCAGGTTGGATTCGCAAACAAGATCGTGTTGGAAGTACCGGCGGGCGTGAAATGCGAATTGCCGGATGCGACGCATGTGATTGTGAAAAGTTCCGACCGACAGGCGTGTGGTCAGTTCGCGGCGAATATTCGTGCCGTGCGCCCACCGGAACCTTACAAGGGCAAGGGCATCCGTTATCAGGATGAATTTGTGCGGCGTAAATCCGGTAAAGCGTTCGGGTCTAAATAGTTATTTCTTGTCTGCTTGTTGATATTGGGTTCAGCAATGGGTGGTCGTTCTCGACTGGCAAAGCAACATCAGCGACGTGAGTATCGCGTACGTAATCGAGTGATCCGTGACGCGCACGGGCGTCCTCGCCTGTCCGTGTTCCGGAGCAATCGCCACATGTACGCGCAGATTATTGACGATGCTGCGGGTAAGACTCTGGTGGCGGCCAGCACTGTGGATAGTGAAATTGCCGGGCCAGGTGGTGTCGGCAGTGATGCCGAATCTGCGGGTAGGGTTGGCAGGCTGATTGCTGAGCGAGCAGGAAAACTGGGAATCTCTCAGGTGGTTTTTGACCGGGGTTCATTCCGCTATCATGGGCGCATTGCGGCCCTGGCAGATGCGGCCCGTGAAGCGGGTCTCGATTTTTAATTCGTTTTTTGTGCCTGAGGTGATCGGTGTCCAGTGCAGACAACAGAAGTGATTCCGGCGAACGTGTGATTCAGATCCGTCGTTGCGCCTGCGTGGTAAAAGGCGGGCGACGTTTCAGCTTTGCAGCTCTTGTGGTTACAGGAGACAGCAACGGGCGCGTGGGTTATGGATACGGCAAAGCGATCGAAGTACCGCTGGCCGTTGAAAAAGCAACGAAGCAGTCAAATCGTACACAGATGTCAGTGCCAATTGTGGGGACCACAATTCCACATCAGGTCCTGGGCCAATACCGGGCTTCACAAGTGCTGTTGCTGCCCGCCAAGCCTGGCACAGGGGTCATTGCCGGTCACTGTGTGCGCTCGGTTGTGGAGGCCGCTGGAATTACGGACATCTTGACAAAGGCTTACGGCTCAACGAATCCGTTGAATCTCGTGAAGGCCACACTGGACGCGCTGAAAAAGCTGCGAACACGAGAACAGATTGAACGATTGCGAGGGGTGTCGCTGTGATTTTGAATGATGTGCATGTCGGTATTCAGCGTCAGAAGACGCGAAAGCGTATTGGCCGTGGTTCGGGGTCCGGTCACGGTAAGACCTCCGGCCGCGGACATAAAGGCTTCTTCAGTCGTTCAGGTTCGTCTCGCCGCCGTGGTTTTCATGGCGGGCAAAAGCCGCTTTTTCGACGTGTGGCGAAGCGTGGTTTCAATAACAAGTTCTTCGCGCCTGATGTTGCGGTGGTCAACGTCGGGGAGCTGAATGATTCATTTGAAACAGGCGCTGAGATAACTCCGGCTATGCTGCTGGAGAAGGGCCTGATTCGCACAAAGTTCGATGAGATCAAAGTGCTTGGTGATGGTGAGTTATCAAAGAAATTTCGAATCAGCGCGCACCGATTTTCATCGTCTGCTGAACAGAAGATTTCAGCCGCAGGCGGTTCGTTCGAACGCATTCCGACCGGGGCTGTTTAGGATGTGCCTGCGATGGATTCATCGCGAGGAGGAGATGCAGTTTGCTTGCTAAACTTCTGACTGTTTTTCGCGTACCGGAATTGCGACGAAAGATCATACTAACCGTTGTGCTGCTTGCAGTTTATCGGCTCGGGTTCCACATCACGCTGCCATTCATTGATCACGAGACTGTCGGGCAGGTCGTGAATAATGCCGGTAGCGGCAGGGGTGGACTTGGCGGGCTTTTGCAGGTCATGTCAGTGTTTTCTGCTTCCGATCTGCAGAATGGATCTGTTTTCGGGCTTGGGATTATGCCGTACATCACGGCGTCGATTGTGTTTCAATTGTTAGCGACGGTTTATCCGCCTCTGGAGCAGCTCCAGAAGGAAGGTGAATCAGGACGGCGACGATTGAATGAATATACACGGTATGCAACTGTTGTCGTGTGCCTGCTGCAGAGTTTTTTCCTGTTGCGGACGATGTCATCCGGCGGTTCTGGGCAGGCGGCGATTCTTCCGGAGTACGACGGATTTCACTGGCTTCTGTTTGGTACACTGGTAATGACTGCGGGAACTGTGTTCCTCATGTGGATTGGTGAACAGATTGATGCCTATGGAATCGGCAACGGAATCAGCCTGCTGATCATGGCGGGGATCCTCGCGAGGATGCCCGAGATTGTTGCAAAATGGGTCAAAGGGATCGCCAGCAATGGTGTTCAGATCGGCACCGAATTCGGCATCGAAAAACTGCTGGTCATGGCAATTGTGTTTGTTACCGTGATTGCGGTGGTCGTGTTTATCACTCAGGGACAGCGAAGAATTCCGATTCAGAGTGCAAAACATGTACGTGGGCGGCGTGTAATGGGTGGGAATCGTCAGTGGTTGCCACTGCGTGTGAATCAGTCGGGCGTGATGCCGATTATCTTCGCATCAAGCCTGTTGATGATCCCGTTCTTTCTGTTCAGCCAGTTGGGTCGAGCTTTCATGGGTCAGGATGCATCGGGCGGCTCTTGGTGGGCAGAAGGTCTGGCTTATCTAGGGGAGTGTTTCTCGCCGGGGCAGGGATTTGTATACAGCCTTGGATATATCATCCTGATTTACTTCTTTTGCTACTTCTGGACGGCAATCACCTTCAATCCGAAGGATATGGCTGAGAACCTTAAGGACAATGGAAGTTTTATCCCCGGGTATCGACCTGGGGGGCGGACCGCAACTCATCTGGAGCAGGTGATGTTGCGAATCACGTATGTCGGGGCAGCATTTTTGGCTGTCGTGGCGGTGATTCCAACGATTATTTCAAATACGATTACGGGCGACTTTGTGACCGCCAGCTTCTTCGGTGGCACGGGTCTGTTGATTATTGTGTCAGTGGCTTTGGATCTTGTCCAGAAGATCGATTCTCATCTGGTGATGCGGAATTATCCGGGTCTGCTTGATTCCGATAAGTAAAAGTTCTGCTCAGTTGGTATCAGAATCAACCCAAAGGTGTTACGATGAAAGTTCGGTCAAGCGTTAAACGGATCTGTGATCATTGCAAGCTCGTGCGTCGTCGCGGGCGTATTTTTGTGATTTGTTCGTCAAACCCACGGCACAAGCAGCGTCAGGGCTGAGTGACTAGTTGGTTCGCGGTTGTTTGTTTCGGAGTCCTTAGATGCCACGTATTCTGGGTGTTGACATCCCGAATAATAAGTCAACGTATATTTCGTTGACGTACCTGTACGGTATTGGTCCATTCCTGTCCGTTCAGATTTGCTATGAGCTGGGGATTGATCCTCATGTTCGCGCCGGTGAGTTGACAGAAGATGAAGTCAGCCGGATTACAAATCACCTTGACAAGAACTACACCGTGGAAGGACCGCTGCGGCGTAAGGTGCAGCAGGAAATCGGCCGGTTGAGAGAGATTCAGTGTTATCGCGGAGTTCGACACCGCAAAGGGCTGCCTGTGCGCGGTCAGCGAACGAAGACGAATGCGCGGACCAGGAAGGGTCGCAAGAAGACCGTGGCCGGGAAGAAGGGCGTTAAGGATGCCAAGCGTTAGGTGATCTGAGTGTTTGGTTGCTGTTTTTTGCGTTTGGTCTTTTCTGGTTCAGTGAGAGAGTTGCGTGGCTAAAGTCAAGAAGAAGAAGATTCGTCGTAATGTCAACAAGGGCATCGTCTACATTAAGGCGACCTTTAACAATACGATTGTGACGATGACGGATGCGACCGGCGACGTGATCTGCTGGGCGACAGCTGGAACCGTCGGTTTCAAAGGGTCCAGAAAAAGTACGCCGTTCGCTGCACAACGGGCTGCTGAAACGGTCGCCGAAAAGGCGGCCAAGGTTGGCGTGCGTGAGTTGGAGATTCGTGTCAAGGGACCGGGGGCGGGTCGCGAGAGTGCAATCACGGGGCTCCAGGCATCCGGCATGTCAATAAAGTCGATCGAAGATATCACGCCGTTGCCGCACAATGGTTGTCGGCCACCTAAGCGCCGCCGTGTTTAAGCCCGGCTGGAACGCTTTTTTGTTTTGATCGAAATCCTGGTGGGGGGCGGAAATGAGAATTCGTTGGCGTGGGCTTGAGTTGCCAAGTCGAGTGGCGGTTGATCGTGATACACGAACTGGAACATACGGAAAATTTGTGGCGGAACCTTTTGAACGAGGTTTCGGCGCCACGATTGGAAATAGTCTGCGGCGTATTCTGCTTTCCAGCCTTGAGGGCTCAGCAGTGACGCGAGCAAGAATTCAGGGCGTTCAGCATGAATTCACGACGATTCCCGGCGTGGTCGAAGACGTCACGGACATTTGTCTTAACCTGAAGTCATTGGTGATCAAAAATCATAGTTCATCCAGCAAGACACTGCGAATTGAAAAAAATTCGCGGGGTGTGGTGACAGGTGCTGATGTGATCTGTGATGACCAGGTTGAGGTCATTAACCGCGATCTGGTGATTGCGACAATGACGGACGATGTGCCGTTTCACATTGAAATGACAGTCGAAAATGGTCGTGGTTATGTGGCTGCTACTGAACAGTATCAACACGAACCGGAAGTCGGGATTATCCCGCTGGATGCTGCATTCTCTCCGGTCACCCGAGTACGGCATCACATCGAGGAAACTCGAGTTGGTCAGCGGACGAACTATGACAAATTGAATCTGGAACTCTGGACAAACGGAACCATTACGCCGGAAATGGCGTTGGTTGAAGCGGCCAAGATCCTGCGTAAACATCTGAACTGTTTCATTACCTTTCGTGAACCGGGACCGGAATCCGGGCCAGAGGGCGGTCTGCGTGGCATGATGGAGGCCACGGGATATTCGCCGGTTGATATGGAACTGGAAGAGAAACTGAACAAGAGTCTTGCAGAACTGAATCTTTCGGTTCGAGCCACAAACTGCCTGGAGTCGGTGGGTATCAACACGGTTCGGGACCTGGTGGTACGCACAGAAGACGAATTGCTGCAGGTTCGAAACTTTGGCGAGACGACTCTGGACGAAGTTCGTGAACGTCTGGGTGGAATTGATCTGCGACTGGGAATGCGGTTGCCTAATCAGCAGTTGAAGTAATGAGTAATTAAGTCGGTTCGAGGCGGCTCGAACGAGATTCGCATTGTCGTTTATAGTGGGTAAGTGTCTGACATGAGACACCGTGTTGCTGGACGAAAACTGGGCCGAAACGCTTCGCATCGCAAAGCGATGTTTCGCAATATGGCCACGAGTCTCATTGGGACTGTACGCATCGAAGAAGGTGTCAAAGGACAGCCTAAGGTGGCCGGACGCATCGTCACGACCGTTCCAAAGGCGAAGGAACTTCGGCCAATCGTTGAGAAGCTCGTCACGATGGCGCGCAAGGCACTCAAGATCTCCGAAGCTGCGGCCCAGTATGGTTCGACGGCTGAACGAGGTAGTGATGCCTGGAATGCCTGGCGTCAGTCGGAACAAGGCAAGAACTGGGTCAACTCAAACGCCGCCGCTTTGACACTGCGCCGCCGAGCTTATTCAGAGTTGCGCGATACGAATGCCGTGGATATTCTCTTCGACGATCTCGCAAAACGCTTCGCTGATCGTGACGGCGGTTACACTCGCATCGTTCGGTTAGCGGCTGTTCGCCTTGGCGATGCAGGGCAACAGGCAATTATTGAATTCGTCGGCGTACGTGATCGAGTGAAGTCTCGCAAGCGGACAGGGCCGGTCGTCGAAACTGCTGCAACATAAGCAATGCAAGCTATATCCTGAGGATCTAATCCCCCTTGTTCCAGAAGAACAAGGGGGTTTTTCGTGCGCCGGTCAAAGAATGCGTGGCTCAAGCGAGGCCAGTGGCAGAACTTTTCGAACTCGATCGATATTGCCATACAAAAAAATCCATGCAGAAAGTCTATTTTTGAGACGATCATTGATCGTCCTGGCGGCGAAGAATCTCGTCGTGCCGGGCCTGAGAGTTCAGTGTTGCAAGACTTTGGCGAAGATTGCTGAGGACGTGTGGCAAATAGAATGTCTGCGTGTGAAGTGGTTCATCGGGCATGAAGTTGGGAAGGCCGTGTGCGTACGGAGAAAGGTCTCGCGGGGAGATCGCCCAGCCTTCTACTGTCGCCCAGCCGAAGACGATGGTGACGTCACGACCGTCGCGGAGCATGGTGAGCCAACGGGTGTATTCGTCTGAGAAATCAAACGGCAGAAACAACTGTTGGCCGTCTTTCAGTTCGGTGAGCAGCCGAATCCATTCGCCGACAAGCTGCATCGTGCCTTCGATGGGGCGAAATTCATGGTTCTCACTGTGCGGCTGCACTCCGAGATAATAGCTTTCCCCCGCGCGGGATTCGCTTCCGACATGCACTTCGATCTGATTGTCGGCGTTGAGACTGACTGATACGGTCCGCATGAATTGATCCGTTTTTTTGTCCGGGAATTCCGACGGGCGGAATTCAAGTGCAGTTCTGAAATCTACAACCACAAACTTTCTGTCATTCTCATCAGGAAACTATCATGGTACGTGTTTTGTGTACGGCATTGAATGCTGAGAGCGGCCCCCATTTCAAACTCCTGACAGATGCCGGACACGAATGCCTGGTTCCCGATCGTTCGCTGGACCTTTGGAACAACGAAGTCCTCACCAAAACGATCAAAGGGTTCGACGCGATCATTGCCGGATCAGAGCCCTACCCTGCTTCAGTCATCGCCGCCAGTCCGCAGTTGCGCGTGCTGGCTCGAGCCGGAGTGGGATTTGATGCCATCAACCTGCAGGCCTGTGACGAACACAAGATCGTCGTGGCAACAACGCCGGGAGTGAATCATCATGCGGTCGCCGAACATGCGATCGCCATGTTGATGGCGATTGGTCGAGGATTCCCGGCACTGGATCAGGAAGTGCGACGCTGCGAATGGAATCGTATTCCGTTGCCGCGTATTTCTGAATGCACTCTCGGCCTTGTCGGACTGGGGCGCATCGGTCGGGCCACTGCGACGCGCGCGATCGGACTGGGAATGAAGGTGCTCGGATACGATCCCTATCCGCCGACAGATTTTGTGAAACAGCACGGGATCACAATGGTGTCACTGGAAGATTTGCTGGCGACGTCCGATTTCGTCTCACTGCATTCCCCGATGACACCGGCGACAAAACATCTGATTAATGACAAATCCATCGCGACCATGAAGGACGGTGCCGTGGTCATCAACACGGCTCGCGGGCCGCTGATTGACGAACCGGCTTTGATTCGAGCGCTCAAGTCAGGCAAGTTCCGCGCGGCAGGGCTGGATGTGTTCGAGGTTGAGCCGCTGCCAGCCGACAGCCCGCTGATTTCGATGCCGAATGTGCTGTTGAGCGGCCACGTCGCAGGTATGGACAACGAATCCCACGAAGGCACATGGGCTTTGGGAGCGAACATCATCATTCGTCTGCATCGGGGCGAATGGCCTGCAGAGTGCATTCAGAATCTGAAAGGCGTGACCAGCTGGAAGTGGTGAAGAGCAGGAATCAATGCCCCAGGACTGTGGCTTATGGACTTTCGCGGGGACTGGTGTCAATGAGTCGCGCGAGGACAACGTCATCCAGACGGGCCTCCGCGACCACCGTGGCTCCGGGAGGCACGACGCGGAGTTCAGGTCGCAGATCGGCCAGTCGATGGATCAGCAAAAGTAATCCATTTTGCTTGTCGGGATCGTATTCGTAGGGCGCAAGTTTGATTTTTCGCTGCTGCACAATCGGCACCAGTGACATGATGTCCTGCAGTTGAAACTGATGGCTGACCGGCGCGACGAACACCGTCGAGTTCTCTGGAACCTGTTCCCAGAAGCTGCCGTTCAGACCATCGGACCAATAGCTGGATTCCATTCCCATCCAGGCCGCTCCGTTGCTGCCGCCAGCCAGTGGACCGTATTGGGAAATGGCGTACGGCGAAAAGATCGGTGAGCCGAACGGCTGAAGTGCCAGCAGACCCAGCACAGCCACTTGCCACCGTGCCACGGTCCTTGAAATCGGTGAGCGCGACAGATCGCCCTGTCCATTCGTCATGTTGTCAAATCGGCAAAACGCCCGAGCTGCCAGGACGATGATCGGAGGCATCACGATTAAGAAGAGTCGATTGCCATCGTAGACCGGAGTTCCCGGTAACGCGAACACGATGAGTGGAACGGCAATACTCAGCAGCAGCAGTTGATCAATCGAATCCGGTTGCGTTCGCCGGAACCTCGCGAGCAAACACAGCAGCACGCCAAAGGGCAGCGTGAAGAGAGTGATGACAAAGGGGTAATGCCAGGGCACCTGTTTGTCGGCAAGGCGTTCTCCGAAATACCAGCAATACAGTGTTGGACGATCTGACGTGCGACCAAGATACTGCTGCAGGTTGCGAATCGGATCCAGCCAAAGCCACGGCCAGGCCAACAGGAACACAACGCCGCCGCCAATGGCCCAGCATGTGAGCGGTCGCAGGCTCTTCCAGCGAAACTGCCACACAGCCCACAGGAAGACAATCGGTGGCAACAGAACCCCCTGAACCTTGGTCAACAAAAGCAGTCCCCAGAATACTCCGGAGAGACATGCCCGCAATGTGGACGGCGGGCGTGAATCGGTCCACCATGCCAGGAGCGGCAACAGCGCCGCAACCCATGCCAGATTCGTCGCCGATTCCAGCGCGGCAATTCTGGCATGTCCCATCAAACCTGGTGTGCTGATCATCAGAATGACAACGCACACTGCAGCCGCCCAGCCGTATCGCCGTCGGCAGAATTCCGAAAGCAACAGCACGGTCATCGCAAAGGCAAAGCAGGATCCCAGTCGAGCCGCAGGAACGTTGTAGCCCGTCGATTCTGATCCGGCGATGCACCAGGACGTCAGGTAGTGCGCCACACCCAGCATGATGCGGCCCATTGGTGGATGGTCGGGAAGATATTCCGGGGAACCGAAAACTTCCTTTGCACCGGACGGCGAAAAAATCAGCGGCCCATGCTGCACCAGCGCATCAACAAGATAGACACCCTGCTGAATGTTGAAAGACTCATCGATCGTCAGTCCGGGGCCATGCAGCCGACCGTCGATAGTGCCGTGATCCACCAGCATCGAAGACAGCAGCAACGCCGAGAAAAATGATACAATGGGAATCCAGGAAAGGCGAAACATATTGATGTTTTTTATTGCATACCGGCGAGCGGTCGGGCATCAACCCACCGGTACTCGATTTGCGATTAAAGTAGCCGTCGCTCTCTGAGTGACGAGTGCCAAAGGCCGCGTTTTGCGGCGTGCCTCACTCGGAGAGTGAGGTCTACGACGTGAAATCGAGTGCCATTGGGCGTCAGCCCACCGGTACAAGACGCTGCCGCCTGAGATTCAACTACGTCCATTCACCGGAAAATCGATGCGATAAATCTGGCTGAATGATGCAATCGACCCCAAACATGGATCTTTTGAAGTGTCACTTATTTCCGGTCTATTGCGAGAACGCCTTCAGATCCCCTGATTCACCGGTCTTGATGGTCACATACAACGTCGCGGCCTCTTCAGCCGTGGACGGCAATTCCTGTTCTGCCGGAATGGACATTAACTGCTTTGCCGAAACAAAATGAGCGGAGTGCTGCCCGATGACTTCCACTCTTGTGCCCGTCACGACGATGGCCGTGCCTTCGTCGATTCCAACGCCCAACATCTTTGGATGACGTCGGATCACGGGCAGCAGATCCGGAAGTCGATCCCGTTGTGAAAAATGCTGATCAATGGCCATCCCCGGGAGAAAGGCAAACCCACGTTCATAACCTTCGGCCATCATGACCGAATTTCCCAGAGGATGTCCTCGAACCAGGAATTCCCCCTGAATCGTTGCGCCAGCCGAACTGCCACCGATGACTCCGCCACGCCGCAGCACATCTCGAAACAATTCAATTGCTTCTGTCCCTTCGTACGCATCCACGAAGTTCCACTGCCGACCGCCGCCGAACCAGATCCCCGTGGCGGATTTGAGCGATGATCGGAATTCTTCACTTGCAGCGTCATCCGGACCGCGCTGAGTCAACACTGTAATGCTGGCAACGCTTTCTTTTTTCAGAAAGCCTGGGGCCTGACTGCTCGTTTCCTCACGAGACACAGCCGTTGGCAGCACCACGATGTTTGCAGATTCGCCTCCTGCGAGTTCCACGAATCGCTGGACGACGTCTTCCGTCATGGCACCACCACCCACAATCACGAGCGATCCGGATCGCACTTCCGGACTGCCATATTGAGGTTCGCCAGGATCAACTCGTGATGCCCGCTGACGGGCGGCACGCCGAAGCTGAGTCAGATCCGCAGCCTCGCCGGCGGCCAACCGAAAAACCTCGGCGTCTCGATAGTCCGTCTTTGCCAGCATCAGCGACACATGGCCCAACCCATTGACGCGGATCTGACGCCCCGTTACGAATGCAGCAGTTGCTTCATCAATGCCCATGCCAAAACACTCGGAGTGCAATCCAACAGCGATCTGCGATCGAGCAAGTCGTTCACGATTCGTGAAGTGCTGATCCACAATCGCCCCCTGGAACAGATCCCATCCTTCGGACATCTCTGGCTGTTCTTTCCCGGAAGCAATCATCACCTTTGACATAATGGCCGCGCCGGCAGACGTTCCTCCGACCGTACCGCCTCGCTGCAGCAGTCTCTGCAACGCTCCCTCAACTCCGGACCCCGCGAAAGTCGTTGCCAGCCTTGACTGCTGCCCACCGCAAATCCAGACGGCCGATGCGGCATCAATCGCCGCGACCGTCATCAAACCGCGTTCACTTTCCGCAAATGACGAATCGACAACAATGACATTCGAAATCCCGGACTCGGCAAGCCACTTTGTCGCTGACTCCGCTGCTTCCCTGGGATCGGATGCCGCTTCAGCGATCACCACCAACGATCCCTCGCCGTGCAGAGATTCCTTCAGTGCATTTGCGACGTCGTCCGGAACGGACCCGCCACCAACGATGATCAGCGTCCCAGGCCAGCCATCGGCTGTCGCCATTGATCCGTCGGCGCCAACTGCTGTTCCAGCTCCGATGAAAATCAAGACGAATGTTCGAAGGAGCACGGATGTTTTCACGGGAAGAATCCTGAAAAAAAAGACGGCGTTTGATCCCAGCACCTGAGCAGAATACACTTCTCCGCATGAATACGACACCCCTCAATCAGTGGCATCACGCACATCATGGTCGAATGGTCGATTTTGCAGGATGGGAAATGCCCGTCCAGTACGCGTCGATCGTCGATGAGCACATGGCCGTGCGAACTGCTGTCGGACTGTTTGACATTTCGCACATGGGACGGCTGCAATTTCGTGGCGATTCCAGTCAGGCATTTCTGAATGGCGTGTTGACCAACGATACGGAAAAACTCAAAGTCGGCGATGTTCGGTACTCGTTGATCTGCGGCAAAGACGGCGGCATCCTCGACGATGTGCTGGTCTATCGCCTGCCCGACCGATGGGAACTGGTTGTCAATGCGTCCAACCGCGAAAAGATTGTCAGTTGGCTGAAGCATTCAGCCGGCTTCGCCGCTGTTGATTTCAAAGACTGCACGCTGACCACCGGCATGATTGCCGTGCAGGGACCTCAGGCACTGGCGTTGCTGAATGAAGCGGCCACGCTCGATCTGGCATGGATGAAGTATTATTCGGCGACGGAAATGCCGTTCTTTGGAAGCAGCGGAGTTGTTTCGCGCACAGGCTACACCGGTGAAGATGGCTTTGAACTCGTCATGCCATCTGCCAATGCGGAACACATCTGGCTGATGCTGCTCGAACACGGAGCGAAATATGGCATCGTACCGGCAGGTCTTGGTTGTCGTGATACGCTACGCATGGAATCGGCGATGCCGTTGTATGGGCATGAATTGAATGAGACCATCGATCCGCTCACGGCTGGTCTTGAATTCGCCGTCAAGTTCAACAAGCCCGAGTATCCTGGCAAGGCGGCTCTGGAATCGATCAGAAGCCAGGGCCTGAAAATGGCTCGCGTGGGTTTGGTGCTCGAAGGTCGCCGAATTGCTCGTGAAGAATCGCCCGTTCAGATCAACGGGCAGGATGTCGGCAAAGTGACTTCCGGCACGTTTTCGCCGACGCTGCAGAAAGTCATTGCGATGGCTTATGTCCCGGTCGCTTCGTCTTCGTTGGGGACTGTCGTTCAGGTGAACCTTCGAGGCACGCTCGTTCCCGCCAAAATCGTCGCTCTGCCCTTCTACAAGCGCATTGCGTCAATGTAGGATGGACATTCATGTCCGTCCGCAGAGCTCTGTCAAGGCTTGGAAAAGGGGTTCCGATGATGCCTGTGGTTCGCTAAAATCCGCCCCTCACATTCTTCTTTCCTACCTCAGGTTTTTGACGATGACCGACCGAAATTACAGTGCATTTCAGCAAAAAGTCATAAAGCGATATTACGACAACAAAGATCAGATCGACGAACAGCGCCTGAGCGAACTGGTCACGAATCTGTATCTGGCTCCACCCAAAAAGCAGGCCAAAATGTGGGAGTCCGCTGAAGAACTGATGACGCGCATGAAGTTACCCGCCAGTCGCATCACACATGTGATGGAAACCAAAGACGCCGCGGTGCTGGCAAAAGTTGTGGAAGAACTCCAGAAAGGTGTCATTAAACGCGGTTGAGTTAAATTCTGCGCTCGGTAGGTCCAGCCTGCCGGGCAGGACTTCGCGACTTGTCGCGACCAGCGACCTGGACAGCGTGGAATGAGAATAAACGAGGCGGCGTGTTGGCGACGTTCGTCCCTGGGCGGTTCGAGCGTCGCTCGAAAGTCCTTTCCGGCAGAAAGGACCTACATGGGAATCACGAAAGAACGATGGCACCTCGCAAACTCACCGTGCTTCAGGTTCTCCCCGCACTTGAAAGCGGCGGTGTGGAACGCGGTGTGCTTGAAGTGGCAGAAGGACTTGTCGCCGCTGGACATCGGTCACTGGTAATCTCCGCCGGTGGCCGCATGGTCGCTGAACTTGTGAATCGCGGCAGTGAGCACTTTGAGACTGCTCTCGGCACAAAATCGCCGCTGACACTGCGACACGTCTTCTGGCTGCGAAAACTGATGATCGAACAGCGAGTGGATGTTGTTGATATTCACTCGCGGATGCCCGGCTGGATCACATGGCTGGCATGGAAAAGTCTGCCCGCCGCAAAGCGCCCCGCGTTGATTTCGACTGTACACGGCCTGCATTCTGTCGGCTTCTACAGTAGTATCATGTGCCGTGGCGAACACGTCATCGCGGTCTCAGAAACTGTGCGTGAGTACGTGCGGAAGAACGACCGTTTCGTCCCTGAAGAGCAACTGCATCTGATTCATCGCGGCATCGATGGCCATGAATATCCTCGCGGCTTTCAACCGGACGATGCATGGAAGTCCGAGTTCTTCCGACAGTTTCCCAGGACGCGCGATCAACCGCTGCTGACGCTGGCCGGACGGCTCACGCGACTGAAGGGGCACACAGATCTGCTGCATCTGCTGGCCCGCCTGAGAGATCGCGGGATTGCAGCGCACGGGCTCATCGTCGGCGGCACAGATCCTCGCAAAGCCGCTTATGCGGATGAAATGCAGGCGCTGGCAGCATCGTTGAATTTGTCCGACCATGTCACTTTCACAGGCCATCGATCGGACTTGAAACAGATCTACGCGATATCATCGATCGTGCTCTCGTTGTCATCCACGCCCGAATCCTTCGGTCGCACGGTCGCCGAAGCCCTGTCGATCGGAACCCCGGTCGTCGGCTACAACCACGGCGGCGTGGCTGAAATTCTGGCCGCACAATTTCCAGCCGGTGCGGTTGAAACCGGCAACCTCGATGCCCTGACGGAAACCGTGGCATCGATTCTGGCCCGTAAACCAAGCCCAGTTCCCGGTCCCAATGTCTTCGAGAAAGAGATCATGTTACGCAAGACGTTGGACGTCTACGAAATGGTCTGTGGCAAGTGCCGTTGAATTTAAATGCAATCCGTCTCCCCGAAGAATGTCAAGGTGCCTGTCACCGAAAGAATGTCCAGGATCAGTGTTTCGATCATCAGCGCGGAGGAAAGAATGTCAAGGTGCCTGTCCCCGGAGAATGTCATCGACGACCATTTTCAAAACACGCATCAAGCCGTGCCGGTGGAAGGACCGCGCTGAGGTAGGTCCTTTCTGCCGGAAAGGACTTCGCAGCGTCGCTGCGACCTGCGACCAA
>Ga0105046_10002153_pt1 | contig 30951 bp, 24 predicted proteins | sample MAT03_FD_78385 | JGI IMG/M metagenome (GOLD analysis project Ga0105046, IMG submission 78385) | Freshwater microbial communities from Lake Fryxell liftoff mats and glacier meltwater in Antarctica - MAT-03 (megahit assembly) | ecosystem: Environmental > Aquatic > Freshwater > Ice > Liftoff...
TAACCCGCGCCCCGCCCCAAGACACCAGAGCGCGCCAGAGAGCCACCAGAGCGCACACCCGCACCAGAAAGAACCCGCGGCCAGCACTGCCGATACCAGGCGACATCCGCCGCACACCAGCCCGCCTATCACTGCGCCCCAAACCATCTCGATGAAGCGCTCACACTCCGCCGCCCAATCTGCACCGTCCTTCTGAACACCCACACTGACCCAACCCCGCCGGCAAGGCAGGGAAGCCCGACATTCATCGCCCTTTCCTGCGCAGTTTTCTCGCCGCGTGCCCCCTCCCCGCCACGACCAACGCCGTTCGCCCGTCGCGGCGGGCTACGCCCCCACACACCGCCAACCCCCAAAACGACAGCCCGCGAGCCAGGTGGCTCGCGGGCTGCGTAATAAAAAGCTAGTCGGGTCTAAACCTATACAACTTGCGCTGATCAATCTTTCCAGAGATTAAGCAAAACCGCAGCCTCGCTGCCGGTAATCGTGTTGATCGCGCACAGGAACTGGTTGCTCGAGCCGAGCGCGTTCGAGGCGTTGGCACCGGCCTCGTCCGTCTCGTTGACAAACAGGTTGTCAGGGACGGTGAGGGGCGAACCGCTGGTGCGGCGGTAGGTGATGGTGGTGGGATCAGGACGGGTCTCGAACTCAACGTGGGCGTCGTTGTAACCCACGTTGCCTTCCCACGTGTTGCGGCCGCCGTGGATGGCGAGCGTCACCGAGTCAACACCGGGCGGGTTGGCACCGGCGATGGCGAGGCGCCAGCCGGCGGTCGGATACATGGTGCCGATGTACGTCGGGCCGCGGTTTGCCCAGCATGCCTCGGTCGTAGCGGCCGATGAGGTCCAGCGCGACTTCTTGCCACCGAACGCGGGGACGTGAACGAATGAGTTGTTGCCGATGCCCGGAACGCGGGGGGCCAAAGTGCCACCGGTGGCTGCCTGGAACGGCGTGCCGCCGAACTTGGGGTCCCACAGGAAGTTGGCGTTGGCGCCGGTGAAGGTCGACTCGTAGCCTTCATCGATGCGGACCGAGCCGCTGGCCTCGGCCGGGCTGACGCAGATTTCGGGGCTGATGCCGCCGCCCTGGATCAGGATCGCCATGATGTTGCCGGTGGCGTCCTTCTTGAAGGCATCGGCCGGTGTCGTGATGGCGGTGATCGTCTGGTTGGCCTTGTCCAGAACGCTGGGGAGGGGGTAGTTGTCTTTGTTCGAGGTGGCGAAGCTGAAGCAGGCCTGAACCAAGTTGCGCACCTGGGTGCCGTCCTTGATCTGGCGAGCCGACTGACGGGCCTTGCCCAGAGCGGGCAGAAGGATGCCGACGAGCAGCGCGATGATGGCGATGACAACGAGCAGTTCGATAAGCGTAAAGCCGCGATTCTTCTTCATACAAACTCCTTGACTCTAGGTTGAGTCAGTCGCCGGGCGGCCCACGATCCTCGTGGTCACTGCCGGCATGATTTATGGAACTCTGCAAACCGGAACATCCGGGTCGCAGGATCACCAGAGCGACGGTCCCTCGGGCTGGGGGCACCTCAGGAAAGAGATACACCGGGCACGGGCCTGCTTGCACGAGGAGGGAAGGGGCGAAGAAAGTGCAAGCACTCCCACACCTTCCAGCCCCACCTTCCAACCTTGGAAAGCGTGCAAGCGGGCGCGGCAGGCCGAAACTGGTCACATGCGGATGTAGGAGGAGGATGCCTTGGTTTTCAAGGCCGGGCCACCAGCAAGAGGTTGCTGACGTGGTGTGGGGGGGGGAGGGGGGAGGACTCCAACTGGTGGAGCACTCCAGCATGCTGCTGGACACACGCCCGCCCGATTGAACTGGCAAGACGTGTGCAGCTTTGGCCGCCGCGGGGTGCCTTCGAACGTCCTTTCCTTGGTGGGTGCAGCAACCGGCCGAAAAAGGCAGGTCGGGCAGGAAGCCACAGGGTCCAAGGGTCCGACGGAAGGCATCAAATTGTCGGCTGGCGACGGCGGAACACTCGGGTATGAGTGCGATCCGTTGGAAAAACGGATCTGATGAGAACGGGTGTGAACACGGGTAAGGGCCTAAGCCCTGATGAGGAGTTCAACCGATTCCAGCCCAAAACAAACGCGAAACGTTCAAGATGTCGAGCATGAGTGTACACGCTCCCCAGTCGATTCGCCAACCCCAGTTCCCCGGTTCCCCAAGAACTTAAAAAAATCTGGACCTATTGCTGGTCCCAGCACTCAGACGCCCTCCTGGGGCCCCCTCCCGCGGCCCGCAGGGCCGCCTTCTCCAAAGGCCCGCAGGGCCGACAGTGCTTTGACGGGGGTGCAGGTCGCCCCCGGGGGGTGACCGGAACCCCCGGAATCTCTCCCCCGATCTCCAGAACCCTGGAAGGGTGACACTCTTGCACGGCGGCACAGCCGGGCTTCGAGCAAGGAAGGGCATTCCTCAACCCAGCGCAGCCGCACCGCTGATGATCTCCGACAGTTCCGTCGTGATCTGCGCCTGCCGAGCCCGGTTGTAGGCGCGGCTATACAGCTTGCGCATCTTGCCCGCGGCATCGGTCGCAGCCTTCATCGCAATCATCCGCGCAACGTGCTCGCTCACAATGGCGTCAAGGAAGCACTGATACAGCGTCGCCTTCACCGTCGCGGGCAGAAGGTCGCCAAGCAGTTCGGGGGCATCGGGGCTGAACTCGTAAACCAGCTTGGGCCCCTTGGCGGCCGCGAGATCTTTCTTGGCCGCGGGCGGCTTGAGCGGCAGAAGCTGCAAAACCTCGGGCGACTGGCGCGCCGGGGAGTGATACTTCATATAGATGATGCGCACGGCATCAACCTCGCCGGCCACAAAGCGGTTCATGTACTCTTGCGCCAGCGACTCAATCCGCTCAAACGTCGGCTTGTCGCCAATCGTGTGCGTCTGGGCGATCGTCACATTGTTGTAGCGAATGAAGGAAATGCCCTTCTTGCCCACCAGCTCGACAACCCCGGCTTTGGCCGTGGGCGAACTGCGCAGGTGGCCCATGCTCCTCCGCAGGATCGACGAGTTGTACGGCCCGCACAGGCCGCGGTCGGAGGTGATAATGAGCGTGAGCTCTTTGCCGCTGACCTTGCCCGTGCCGCTGATGAGCGGGTGGGTAACGTCGCCTGCCGTGGCCGCCAGTTCGTTCACGAGGCCGAAAATGCCCTCGGTATACGGCTTGGTAGCGGTGGCGCCGGCCTGCGCCTTGGCGAACCTGCTGGTGGCAATCATCTGCATCGTTTTAGTGATGCGGCGGATGTTGCCGACAGCCTTCATGCGCATCTTGATTTCGCGAGTCTTGCCCATAGGGGCGGAAGGGTAGGAGGGGAATGGGCGAAATTGCCAAACCGGGGCGCAGAGAAGGCAATTGGGGAGCCCATGTAGGGGCTGCTTGGGGGGTGCTTGAGGGCTGCTTGGGGCGTGCTTGAGGGCTGCTTGGGGAGAAGTCGGGCGGGCCGAAACGATCGGCAAGCCTGAGTCAACACATCCAATCAAACACCGATCATTGACCGGCCCCGCTTGCTGGCCGCAAACGGAACAACAAAGCCCACCATCCGCCATGAGACACGCCGCCCCCTCGTCTTCCCTCTCTACCCTCCGCCCATGCTCGACACCGTGCTCGCAACCCTCGCCGCCAACCAACCCGCCGCTCTCGACCGCCTCAAAGACTGGTTGACCATCCCCAGCATCAGCACCGACCCCAAATACGCCCCCGACTGTGCCAAAGCCGCCGAGTGGGCCGCCGTCCAGCTCCGTGAATGCGGGCTCGCCGCCAGCGTCATGCCCACCGGAACCAAAACCGCCCCCGGCCACCCCATGGTGCTCGCCTCCACCGCCGGCGACCCCGGCTATCGCGGCCCCCACGTGCTGTTCTATGGCCACTATGACGTCCAGCCCGTCGACCCGCTCGACCTTTGGGAGAGCGACCCCTTCGTGCCCGTCGTGCGCGATGCCCGCCCCGGCCAGCCCGGCGGCAAGCGGATTGTCGCCCGCGGTGCAGTCGACGACAAAGGCCAGGTCCTCACCTTCATCGAGGCCCTTCGCGCTTGGAAACAAGTAAGCGGCAAAGCCGCCGGCGGCGTGAAGTTGACCGTCATGCTCGAAGGCGAAGAAGAATCGGGCTCGGTCAACCTTGAGCCCTTCGTCATGGCCAACAAAGCCGCCCTCGCCGCCGCGGATTTCTGCCTCATCTCCGACACTGGCATGCTCGGCCGCGGCAAACCCGCCATCACCTACGGCGTGCGCGGGCTGGCCTACACCGAGATCGTCCTGCACGGCGCCAATCGCGACCTCCACTCCGGGCAGTGGGGCGGCCGCTCGCCCAACCCCATCACCGAACTCACCCGCGTGCTCGCGCAGTTGCACGATAAGAAACGCCGCATCACCATCCCCGGCTTCTATGCCAAGGTCCTGCCCCTCAGCAAAAAAGAGCGCGACAACTGGAAGGCCCTCAAGTTCAACGCCAACAAGGCCCTCAAGGAAATCGGCTTCGGCCCCGCGGCCGACGTGGGCGAAGCCGGGTTCACCGCCCTCGAGCGCGAGTGGGGTCGGCCCACCGCCGAGATCAACGGCATCATCGGCGGCTACACCGGCAAGGGCGCCAAGACCGTCATCCCGGCCCACGCCAGCGCCAAGGTTTCGTTCCGCCTGGTGGCCAATCAAGACCCCGCCAAGATCACCAAGGCCTTCTTCAAGTGGTGCAAAGACCGCACCCCGCCCGGCTGCCGCTGGGAGTTCATCGACCATCACGGCGGTTTCGGCGTCACCTGCCCTATCGATTCGCCCCACCTCGCAGCCGCCCAGCGCGCCATCAAACGCGCCGCCGGCAAGCACCCCGCCCTCATCAAAACCGGCGGCTCCATCCCCGTCGCCGGCATGCTCAAAGACAAACTCGGCATCGACACCCTCTTCATGGGCTTCGGCCTCGATGACGACCGCGTGCACTCACCCAATGAAAAGTTTGAGCTCGAGTGCTTTGAACTCGGCCAGCGGTGCCACGCCGTCATGATTCACGAGTTAAGCACGCAGAAGTAGGCAACCACTCAGACTTCAGCACCGCGTACAGCCGCTCATTCACCCACTCGCCTTTGCAGAAAACGCCTTGCACAAGCTCGGCCTCCTGCCGCATGCCGGCCTTCTCAAGCACGCGAATGCTCGCAGCGTTCCGGGCATCGCACCACGCCGTCACGCGGTGCGCCCCAGGGCTCGCAAAGAAACGCGCGATAAGCCCCTTGGTGAGTTCGGTGCCGAACCCCTGATTGTGAAATGGCCGCGCAAGCGCGTAGCCAATCAGCCCCTGCCGCGCATCGCCGCCCACATGCTCAATCATGGCATCGCCAATGAACTCGCCCGTAGCGCGAAGTTCAACCGCCATGATGAGCCCCGACTCCCCCGCCGTGTCAAAGTCGCGACCAGTGTTGCGCGCGATCAGGTCGTGCGCCTTCTGCAGCGCGTAGGGCGTGGCCCAGGGAACATACCGGGCGACGTGCTCATCAGAGCGATAGTCAACAATGGCGGCCGCATCGGCGGCCATGAGCAGGCGAATGTGCAGGCGTGGGGTAGAAAACTGAAGCATGGGAAGAAGCAGAGGAAGCCCGCCACCAACGGTGAGCTGAATGGCAGAGTGACGACCGGGAAGTGGCGGAGTTACTTGGGCTGGTCGTCGGGCACGGGCGTGTTTTCGCGCGTGGCCTCGGGTTTCGGCGCAGAGGGCACCGCCCGCGGCTCAACCGGCCGCCGCATATGCGCGTCATACGCCCACCCCGTCGGCAGCACATGAAGCACGACCCCCTCAAACGCGACCGACTGCCGAGCCCCCAGCGCCGATGGGCTCGACCTGTCGAGCGCCGAGCCAAGGTTGCCGATGCCGGCCGTCTCAAGAATCAGCGCCGCGTGGTCGGGCGTGTCCGCATCGTCGTCTGGAATGATCCTGAAGATGGCCGGCTTCTTCACTTCAAGATTCGCGCCCCGCGAGAGGGCAACGGCGAGATTCCCAGGGCGGAGCCGCGCCGCCCACAGCAGGCCGCCAATGCGGTTCTGGTTAAACTCATCGCTGTCAAACGCGCGGGTCTGCAGAATAACGCTCCGGAGCCGCGATTCCGCCGGAGCAAGGCGAAGCCGACCGTTCCACAGCGCCTCGCGATCGTCAAGATCACTCACGCGCCACTGCCCGGCTTCGCTGTCCGCCAGTGCATCGCCGCGGAGTGTGCACGGTTCGCACAGGCGGCCGGCGCTGCTGGCGGCAAGGTCCCGCTCAACGATGTTCATAGCAACGCGCTCGCCAACCACAGGCGGCAGTGTGAGCAGTCGGCGTTTGGGCAGGTCATAGGTCTGACCGGCGACCATCGAGGTGAGCGCCAGGTGCGTCACAAGCGGCGGTAACCCCGCCGCAATCCGCACCCGCGATTCGGTCGTCAGCGACAGAATGGTCGCCGATCCCTGCCCCATCACGAACGCTTTCCCGTCAGGCGAAATGCACAGCGCAGTCCGCGCATCAAGCCCGATGCCCAGGATCTGCCGGGCCGAGTCAACCTCAAGCTGGCCGAGCATGACAGCGAGCCGACCAAGCCGGGCCCGGTCGGTGAAGTGCGTGTCGAAGAGCACGCCGGGCGTGAGCGAGAGGAAGTTGGTGGTGAACGAAATTTTCGCAGTGCGCGAATCTGTAAGCGCATCGCGCGAAGCGCACGACCCTTCCTGCGCATCATAAATGATCTCGCCCAGAACCGCACACCCCGCGCTCGTGCCGCCAACAACGCCGCCCTTGGCAAACACAGACTTGATAGCCGCCTCAAGCTGCGTCCCCTTCCAAGTGTTGACGTACTCCGTTTGCGAACCGCCACGAATGAACACCACCGAAGCGTTGGCCACCAGCGTCGCAAGCTCCGAGTTGTCCGCCATGGCCCGCGTCGGCCGCAGGTCGTCAACCTTGGCAGCGCCCGCGTCAAGGAAGCGCTGCGTGAGCGCATCGGGCTGGCCCGGAGTAGTCGAAGCAGGCGGATCCGCCGGTTCGGTGGGCGGTAACGGTTCGAGGTCTTGAATAGTCGGGTCGGCAGGCTTGGGCGGCGCGGGCGCCGCCACTTCGGGCGCGGCAAGAATGACGACCGGGCCCCGCCCAGACTTCTCGGCCATCCACGCGAAAATGGGAGTAGACCACGTGCCGCGCGTAAGAGCGCCGCCACCTTCGGCGCAGATATAGCCCTGAGCAGATGCCCGGGGAGCGCAGACAAGAACGGGAATGGCGAGCAGCAGCAGGAGCGCGGAGGCGGAGCGCATGATGAGCAGGGTACGGGGGCGGCGCGAGTGCTGTGCCGCCGGGGAAACCGGGGGTGTGACCACGGTTTAGGGCAGTTGGCTCCCCTGCCTCTTTTTTATCTTGTCCATCCTGTCCATCCATGTGAACTCCTCCCAATGCTCGACTCCGACACCAAACGCCGCGTCGACACCGACCCTCCTTACCCGGAGAAGGAACATGGATGGGCAGGATGAGCAGGATGGAATCGAGCCAAAGGCCACATAGCCCCCTGTCCCTGCCCCAAACTATGGGCACACCCGAAACCGGTGATTCAGAGCGACGCGGCGAAGTTGACCCGTCTACCCCATGGCCCGGTTGGCCGCCAAGGAACTCAACGCGGCCTACTGCTCGATTCCGTCCGGAAACTGGGGGAGTTCGCCTGTTTGGGCTTGGGAAGGGTGCTGGTGCAACCGATGACTGGAACTCGGCTATAAACGAGGCTGGAGCAGATTGGTGCCGACCTGATGTGTCGTTGCCATGATGTGCCGCCCGCTTCATGGTGGATGCGGCTGCCGGTCCAGATCTTGGAAACGGGTTTTTATGGCACGTGAACGCAACAAGTTGGGCACCGGTGGTTTCACCCTCATCGAACTCCTGGTGGTCATCGCCATCATCGCCGTGCTGGTCGGCATCTTGATCCCCTCCCTCGCCGGCGCACGCAGCGCCTCACGCCGCATCAAGTGCCTCACCAACCTCAAGGGCTTCGGCATCGCCTTTGAGCTCTATCGCAAAGACAGCAAAAACGATCTCCTCCCCCGCGTCCTGCCGTTCCACGATCCCAACCTGCCCCCCCTGCCCAACGACCCCCAGTTGCTCGAAGTGCTCGAAGCCTACATGGATGTCCCGCCCCCGCGCCGCAGCATCGAGGGTGACCCCAGCTCGCCCTTGATTGTCACCGAGCCGTATCTCTGTCCTGAGGACAAAGACGGAACCGGCCTGCGGACCGGCTTCTCATATGAGTACTGGGCCGGCGTGTTGATGACGGCCCGCGAGATCTTCCGCGCCGATATGAACGCCGGCTTCACCGTCTCGCGCTTCTATGAAGCGAACCCGACTTTTCCCGTCCTCGCCGATGCCGGTGACTGGCATCCCGGCAACACCCAGACCAAGAAGAACGCCCTCTACTTTGGCGACTGGCGCGCCGACTGGCTCACCACCGACCCAAACACCACCGTGCCCACAATGCCACCACCGCCACCGATACCCCCGCCCGGCGGTTGAAATGAGCGAGTATGACGGGCGAGTATGACGGGCGGGCGAGATACATCTCCGGTTTGATGATGTGGCGGATGAGTGCCGTGTAACGATTGACGAAACGAGACGACGAAGTTTGGATTGCCAGTGAGTAACGACATGGATACTGAGCCCGGATCAAATCACGAAACCCACAACGGCTCGCAGCGCCCAACGCTCAAGCAGCACCAGAGCCTGCTCGAAAGCAGCTTTCCCAAGCTCAGCTATCAATACAAAAAAGGCGTCGCCGAACGTCTCAGCGGCGCTGCCGTCAACGTCCGCCGCGGCTGGAGCAAGGGCTGGGTACGCCGCACCTCCATGCTCGTGGCCATGCTCGCGTTCTTCGGCTCCGGCGTGTGGGCGTATGCCGCGTTCTGGCCGCGCGAAGTGCCCAATGTCGCCGACGATGCCTTTGATGACGTGCTCGATTACACGCTCCTCTCCGATGATTTCAATCAGTTGCCCCTCGACAAGCGCCTGGCGATTATCAAAGACCTCATCGCCCGGCTCAAAGGAATGGACAGCAACGACTCGGCCCTCATGAGCAGCTTCGCCGCCGGGATCATGGGCAAGGCGCGCGATCAGCTCCGCAAGAACGCCGAAAAGATGGCCGTCGATATGTGGGATGCGTTCGCCACCGACTATGAAAAGGTCGGGCGCGGCAATCGCGGTGAGTATCTCGACAAGTCCTTTGTCGAGTTCACCGAGATGATGGAGGACGTAAGCGGGTTCAAGAGCGGCACCAAGCCCGAGGAACGGCTGACCCAGGGCCGCAAACAGGCAAGCCGCGACATGGATCGAATGAAGGACGACACCACGCCCATGCGCGCCGATCGCGTAGGCGGATTCATGAAGATGATCCACGAGCGCGGCGATGCGCTCGCCAAGCCCGAGCAGCGCTCCCGCATGGCGCGATTCAGCCGCGACATGACCCGAAATCTCCGCAATCAGGATGTTGAATCCGGCAAGCCGCTCACGCCCGAACAAATCGCCGAGCGCGACCGCAAAGAAGCCGAGCGGCGCGAAGCCGAGCAGCGCGAGAAAGCCAGGCTCGAGCGCGAGAAACTCGAGGGCAAGCCGCCCGCAGAGGGCACAACTCCCCCCGACACAAAACCGGACACCGCGCCGCCCGGCGGCCGATGAGTTCTCAAAACTGAAGCAGAGCCTACCAAGGGCGAACCGCGCTGAAAGCCAGCGCGGTTCGCCCTTGTTCATTGTGCAGGACGCCCGCTCATCTTCAGCGCCGGCTTCCTCCTCGCCGCCCCCCAACCGGACCACGTTGGCCGCGCCCGCCCCGCGCTCATCCCCCGCCTTTCGCTCCCCTTCCCCCATCCCACCCCACTTCTTCTTCCGCCCCTCCGCCCCAAACCGCCGATACATCCTCCTCTCCATCTCCCCAGCCCCAGCCCCACTCCTCGCCAACACCGCCCCAACACCGACATGCCCCCCGCACTTGCCTCCACCACCTCAACCACCTTCCTTGAGCGCAACCTCGCCGCCCTCGCCCGCGCTGCCGCCCGCCTCCGCGCGCCCCTCCTCGCCGCCCCCGACTCCCCCGTCCGCTTCTTCACCTCCTCCTCTACCACGCTCTCCGCCGCACTCCCCGTCAACCCCGCCAACCCTGCCTCCCCAGAGCGCCTCCTCGCCAGCGCCATCGACCCCCTCCGCGAAGCCAGGCTCCTTATCTCCGGCAACGGCGACGACCTCCCCCCCATCGACACCATCAAGAACCCCGTCGTCGTCGTCATGGGCTTCGGCCTCGGCTACCACGTCGCCGCCCTCGCCGCCAAGGTCAAAAAACAGGGCCTCATCATCGTCTATGAGCCCGATCTCGCCCTCCTCGCCGCCGTCCTGAACCGAATCGATCATACCGCCTGGCTCGCCGCTGCCAACATCCTCTTCGTCACCGACCCCTCCGACGAAGGCGGACTCTCCGAATCCCTCGAAGGCACCGAAGGCATCCTCGCCCTCGGTGTCGATTTCGTCTACCACCCCGCCAGCTCCGCCCGCCTCGGACACAGCGCCGCCACCTTCGCCGCCACCTTCGGCCGCGTCATGTCCGCCGTCCGCACCACCGTGGTCACCACCCTGGTGCAGTCCGAAGCCACCATCCGCAACCTCCTCCAAAACCTCGACCACTACGCCACCGGCCCCGGCATCGCCGACCTCAAAGACCGCTTCACCGGTCGGCCCGCCATCGTCGTCTCCGCCGGCCCCTCTCTCGCCCGCAACATCGCCCTCCTCTCCACCCCCGGCCTCCGCGACCGCTTCGTCATCATCGCCGTCCAAACTGTCCTCAAAACCCTCCTCGCCCGTGGCATTAAGCCCCACTTCGTCACCGCCCTCGACTATCACGAAATCTCCCGCCGCTTCTACGAAGGCCTCACCCCGCAAGACGTCGAAGGCATTGAGCTCATCGTCGAGCCCAAGGTCTCACCCGCCGTCCCCATCGCCTTCCCCGGCACCGTCCGCATCAGCGCCGACGGCTTCCTCGATTCCCTCCTCGGTCGCGGCTGCGGCAACGGCCTCCAGCAAGTCGGCGGCCTCGCCCGCGACATGGGTGCCATCCCCCAAGGTGCCACCGTCGCCCATCTTGCTTACTACGTCGCCCGCCACTGCGGCTGCGACCCCGTGATCTTCGTCGGTCAAGACCTCGGCTTCACCGACGGTCAGTACTACGCCGCCGGTGCCGCCATCCACAACACATGGGCCGGTGAACTCAATGACTTCAACACCCTCGAAATGCTCGAGTGGCAACGCATCGTGCGCATGCGCCCCTACCTCCGCAAAATGACCGACACCCTTGGCCGCCCCATCTACTCAGACGAGCAGATGTCCACCTACCTCGTCCAGTTCCAACGCGACTTCGTCCGCGATAAAGAAGCCGGCAAAACCACCATCGACTCCACCGAAGGCGGCGTCCGCAAGGAAGCCACCATTGTCCGCCCCCTCGCCGACGTCATCGAGGCCGAACTCGCAATCCCTCGCCCGCCCATCGCCTCCACCCTCTCAACCGCCATCTGCCCCACCTCCTCCGTCCGCCGCGAACGCCTCCGCCTTCTCACCGAGCGCCTCCGCGACCTTCGCCGCGATGTCCACACCGTCGCCCAGCGCAGCCGCGAAACCCGCGTCACCCTCGCCGAAATGCTCGAGCACCAGCTCGACCAGGAACGCGTCGGCCGCCTCATAGACAAAGTCCAGCGCACCCGCGACGAAGTCACCGCCCTCAAGCCCGCCTTCGAACTCGTCGAACGCCTCAACCAGACCGGCGCCCTCAACCGCGTCCGCGCCGACCGCAACATCAACCTCAACGCCACCCTCTCCCCCATGCAGGTCCAGCAGCGCCAGATCGAGCGCGACATCCAAAACGTCCAGTGGCTCGAAGACGCCGCCGACGCCCTCGGCGTCATGCTCGAAGACGCCGCCAGAACCGTCGCCGGCTCGCCCCGCCAAACCCGCGACCAAACCGCCACCGATCTCGCCGGCCCCCCCTCCCCACGTGCCCTCTCCGCCGCCGATCTCCGCGCCGCCGCCAAGGTCATCGCCTTCGTCACCCTCGACCCCGACTTTGACGGCCTCGGCCGCCCCCGCGATCTCTGGAAACCCATCTCCTCCTCCATCGATGCCCCCGAGTTCGAACCCGGCTTCACCCCCCTCGAACTCACCATCGCCCGCCTCCGCCGCGCCACCACCATCTCCCGCATCATCGTCCTCGCCTCCACCCCCGCCGCCGCCGCCCACGCTCACCAGCTCCTCAGCGCTTCCACCCACCCCACGCCCCTCTCGATCGAACTCATCCGCCCCGCCGACCGCCTCTCTCCCGCCCTCCGCCGCGCCGCCCGCGCCTTCACCTCCGCCTGTTACCGCGGCGGCCTCGGCAACCTCACCTGCTTCGACGAAGTCCTCTGCCCCGCCACCACCGCCGATCTCCTTGCCCGCCACCACGCCTCCGCCGCCCTCGTCCTCGGTGCCGATTGGTCCTTCATCGATCCCGCCCTCTGCGACACACTCATCGATCGCTACCGCGAACAACCCGCCGCCCACCGCGTCACCTTCTCGCAGGCCGTCCCCGGCCTCGTCGGTTGCGTGGTCGATCGCCAGGTCCTCGCCCAAATCGCCGCAGCTCGCCCCGGCTCCGGCGTCTTCGCCTCCATCGGCGGCGTCCTCGGCTACGTTCCCACCAACCCAACCGCCGACATGCTCGGCAAACCCATGTGCCTCGCCGTCGAACCCCTCATCCGCGACCTCGGCGAGCGCCTCATCGTCGATTGCCCCGGCGCGCCCTCCCGCTTCACCTCGCTCCTCACCCACGCCCTCCGCGCCGGTGAAGGCCTCCTCAATATCCGCCCCGCCGCCTGGCTCACGGCCCAATCCAGCCTCACCGCCGCCTCCCCTTCTCTCCTCACCGCTCCCACCACGACCGATGTCACCCTCCACCTCTGCGGCCCCGGCGGCCGCTTCCTCGAAGGCCGCGCCGCCCTCACCGCCCTCACCCAGTTCGCGCCCCCCGGCGCCTCCATCACACTCTGTTCCGCCGATCCCAAAAGCGACGTCCTCGACAACCCCTGGTGGCGCCAAATCCTCCGCGGCACTCGTGACCGCGCCGGCGCGCTTCACCTCCGCACCAACCTCCGCTGCACTACCGACCAGGCCCGCGCCCTCGCCGACCTCGGCCTCGATGTCATCAGCGTTGACCTCGTCGCCACTCGCCGCGAAACCTACAAAGCCCTCACCGGAGTCGACGCCTTCGACACCGTCATGCAAAACCTCCGCGCCCTCGCCGCCGCCGCCAAGCCCGATCCCAACTACCCCACCGCCTGCGGCCTCGCCACGCCCTGGGTCGTCCCCCGCCTCACCCGCTGCGATGCTACCTACGAGCAAATCGAAGACTTCTTCGACCGCTCCCTCCTCGCCCTCGGCTGGGCCGTGCTTGATCCCCTCCCCGTCGCCTCTCCCTCCGACCGCATCACCCCACTCCCACTCCCCCCCGCCACCGCCGCCCGCCGCGCCCGCGCCCACATCACCATCGGCGCCGACGGAAACCTCATCCCATGAGCGCACGAACTCCCCGACCCGCGCCCAATCTCGCGCCCAAACCTGCGCCCAAACCCGCACGCAGATCCGCACCCGCGCCTTCCTCTCCCCCGCGCACCCTCACCATCATCCTCGCCCGCGCCGGTTCCAAAGGCGTCCCCGGCAAAAACCGCGCGCCCATCGCCGGCAAGCCCTGCATCCAGTGGACCATCGATCACGCCCGCGCTAGCAAACGCGCCGGCCTCATCGTCGTCTCCACCGATGATCCCGCCATCACCCGCCTCTGCCGCCGCGCCCAGGTCATCGTCGTAAGCCGCCCCGCCCCGCTCGCCACCGACACCGCCAGCGTCGACGCCGCCGCCCGCCACGCCCTCCTCGAAATCGAATCAACGTACAACCTCCCTCCCTTCACCACCGTCATCATCCTCTACGCCAACGTCCCCGTCCGTCCCACCGGCCTCATTGATCGCGCCGTCGATCTCCTCCACACCTCCCGCGCCCACAGTGTCCAAAGCTACGCCCCCGCCGGCAAATACCACCCTTGGTGGACCGCCCGCGTCGACCCGCGCACCGGCAACGTCAAACCTTGGCAAGGCAACGTCCTCAACCACGGCATCTACCGCCGCCAAAACCTCCCCCCCGCCTACATCCCCGACGGCGGCATCATCGCCACCACCCGCCCCGCCCTCATGCTCGAAATCAACGCCGCTACGCCCGGCCCCCACGCCTTCTTCGGCACCCGCCGCCAAGGCCTCATCAACCCCGAGGGCAGTGTCATCGACATCGACTCCCCCACCGACCTCCTCGTCGCAAACGCGACCCTCCGCGCAAAATCCTTGCCCCGCTCCAACAGTCGTCTTCGCTCTCCGTCCCGAAGGGATGTAAGCCAATAGCCGGCGGTCAAACGAGTCCGCGAGTGCGACCCCCGGAAAGCCCCACCCCATACCCCCGACCCCGAAGGGCCCGAAGGGGTCGTCGTAGCGATGACACGCAAGCGCGGGCCCGCCCCACCAAACCACCCACGATCTCCCCCAGCCACCTCCCCACTCCACATCACCTCCCCCCCACCCCAAAACTCACCGCCAACAAATACCCCACCACCACCACATCATAAATCGCGCAGAACGGCGGCCACCACCTCCCCACCGTCCCCCTCCGCATGGCATGATGAATCCAATCCCACACCGCGTGGAGCAGGAACCCCCGCCCCCGTCACCCACACCGGCCCACGCAGCCCCGCCGTGCCCAGCCCAACACACGCCAGCGCGCCAATCGCCGTAACCACAATGTCCATCCGACTCCCGCCCCGCAGCGCACCACCCAGATACACACCCCTAAGTGCCCCCAGCACCACCGCAACAAGCTCCCGGCTCAACTCCCGCGGCATCAGCGCATGCACAACGATCGACACCCCCGCCAGCCCCAGCGCCACCCACACCTCAGACCGCACGAAATGACTCAAAATTTGATCCCTTTGCAGTCTTGTGAATGATGACGACCAAGAGTGTACCGAAGGCCCGCCCCTTGCCCGCACCATTGCGAGTCGGCAAGTTCGCTCGGCCTTCCGGCACTGCTACTTCCCACTCATAGAATGCTGCTTCGCCGGTCTCGCAAGAATCACCGCGACAGTCCCGTACATCGGCCCGTCGAGCGCCTCAAACTCGTGCTCGATGTCTATCTCTCGCCCAAGCTTGCGCGCCCACCATCCGTCAGGAAGCTGCCGCGCCGCATGTGTTGGCTTTCCGCTGCTCGCGGTGTAGATGGCGACTTTCTGCTTGCCCATCTCCACGGTTGCATTGCACCGCTCGATGTAGCCTTGCAGGCCATAGGCGCGAACGAAGGCGTCGAGGGTGTATTCTCTCGGCACACTTGGCGGCCAGTACTGCTGGAACAGTGGATCTGGTTCCCACCAACGATCTGTATCGTCTGCGGCCCATGCAATGCAGTTGTAGCCTTCGTCGTATGGGCTGGTGGGACGACTGTTCGCCGCCGTGAGTTGCGGGAACTTTGGCTGCATCGCGCGCACCAAGTCGTCAAACTTCATGCACGATCGAGACCTTTGGTCTCGCCCCATTGAAGCCAGGCATTCCTCATCTTCTTGATCGAGCCACGGTCGCCCGGCACCACCGGGTCCTCATTCGAAATGGCTTTCAGCGCCCAGTACCAATGGCCCGAGTTCTGACGAAGATCTTCCAGAATCATGGGAAGTGCGGCCGCACCCATACCGATGATCGCCTGATACGCAGGGTGCATGGCGATATCTCTCGTAGAGGAGAACCACTGGGTTTCGCTTCGCCACTGCTGCGCAAGCGACCGGAAGCGTTCGCGACGAGAATCCCGCCTGTTCGAGGCCGGGAAGGCAAAGTGCACACTCGCGTCCCGAAGACGGCTTCGCAACTGGTCCGATTGCGGGCTTGCGCCCATGGCCGATATAGCAAAAATAACGTTCGCCGCAACACCAATCGCGGGGCTGCTTCGCATCGTGGGCGCGCGACGTACGACTGTCGGTGTGGTCACTTGAATCGCTCCAATGCCGCCTCGGTAAAACTCCCAAAGAACAGTCGATTCTTCACTTCTCGAAGTTGATCGAGTTTGCCCCACATCTCATTCTCGGCGATACCTTGCGGTTGCTCTGAAAAAGTGTCGAGATCGAGAATGCACTCGTTGCCGTTTCCTTCAAGTGCCTGGGTGACGATGGCGATCGCGTCCTGCTCTTCAAACGGGATAACCACGCGAAGCAGGTACCCCGCAACAGACTGCGGAAGACTCGGCCCGATCACGAAGTTGGTCAAAAACGTCTTCTCGAACGACTCACCGATCGGCAGTTGCACTCGATTGACAAACCGTGAGGCAACGCGAACGACCTTGGTCGGCCTTGCTGCCGCTGCGTACTTCGCCCACAGTGCCGACGCCTTTTCTTTCAGCTCAATCCAGTTGCCGTAGGGCTGAAGCCGCGACACCGTAAAGCCGTCGAGCCGGAACTGAACCACCCATTTCTCGTCAATGGAACGCAGCATGATCCCCGGTACATCGCCGGTAGTCAGCGTGCTCGCACTCGCATCAGGCGAAACGTGGAACTGCGCGACGACCGTGTGCATCTCTAGTCGCGAAGGAAACTCCGCCGCTAGTTCGTCGCAAGCGGCCTTGATCCCGGCAATCGTCGCACCGGCCGACCGCTCAACCCGAATATCGATCAGGCTTTCAACGATCGGCGCTTTGGTAAGACTGGGCCAGGTGCTCATTGGTTTCACGACGGATGCCGCTTCATTGCCGCCAACCGTCCCAAACGGTAGGTCCGCGCACGACAACTGATAGAACTGCCGAAAGGCTGGATTGCTCGGCGTTCCTCTGTCACGACTCGAGACCGCGGGCTTGAAAGCAACGGGCGGAGGTGCCCCACCCCCTACCGAACTCCCCCCCAATCCGCCGATACTCCTCCTCCACTTCCCACCCCCCCTCGCCTCCTCGCCCCACTCCCCCGGCTCCCCATGAACATCGGCTCGCGCTCCATCACTCCAAGCCCCGGCGGCTACACCCCCCCATACGTCATCGCCGAACTCGGCGTCAATCACGATGGCTCCGTCGATCGCGCCCTCGCCCTCGTCGATGCCGCCGCCACCGCCGGTGCCGATGCCATCAAACTCCAGCTCTTCCGCGCCGACCTGCTCATGAGCAAGGCCGCCAAACTCGCCGCCTACCAAACAGCCGCCGGCGAACACGACCCCGTCGAAATGCTCCGCCGCCTCGAACTCTCGATCGACCAAATGGCCCCCATCGTCGCCCGCGCTCACGCCCGTGGCCTGCACGCCATCGTCACCGTCTTCACCGCGTCCCTCATCCCCGATTCCCTCAGCCTCCCCTGGGACGCCTACAAAACCGCCAGCCCCGACATCGTCCATCAACCCCTCCTCAGCGCCCTCGCCGCCACCGGCAAGCCCATTATCATCAGCACCGGCGCCAGCACGCTTGACGAAGTCCGCCGCGCCGTCCACTGGCTCACCAGCGCCCACGACCGCCTCGCCATCCTCCAGTGCGTCAGCAGTTACCCAACCCCCCAGTGCGATGCCGCCTTCGACGGCATCGCCGCCCTCGCCGCCGCCTTCCCCACACTCCCCATCGGATACAGCGACCACCTCGCCAGCACCATCAGCGGCGCGCAGTGCGTCATCATGGGCGCAGCCCTCCTCGAAAAACACTTCACTTACAACCGCGACGCTCCCGGCCCCGATCACGCCGCCTCCCTCGACGCCCCCGCCCTCGCCGACTACATCACCCTCGCCCGCATCGCCGCCCGCACCCTCGCCCTCGAGCCCGATTCCCGCCCCGCCGGTTTCGAGGCCCTCATCGACGGCACCCCAGTCGCCCACACCCACTGGTTCGACCTCCACCCCCGCGTTGATATCAACGCCCCCAGCACCAAGCGCGTCCTCCCCTGCGAGCACGACGTCCGCGCTGTCTCCCGCCAATCCATCGTCACTCTCGCCAACCTCCCCGCCGGCCACGCCCTCAAACCCACCGACCTCACCTTCAAACGCCCCGGCACCGGCCTCCTCCCCTTCAACCTCCCCTCCATCCTCGGCCGCAAACTCAAACACGCCGTCGAGGCCGACATCCCCCTCAAGGAGGCCGACCTTGTCTAAACGCTCCCAGCAGTCTCCCGCCGCGCGTGCTCCCAAACCCGCCCGCAAGTCCAAACCCAAACTCACCATCGCCATCGTCACCGGCACCCGCGCTGAGTTCGGCCTCCTCCGCCCCGTCATCGATGCCATAGGCGCCCACCCACGTCTCAAACTCGCCCTTATCGCCGCCGGCGCCCACTTCCTCCCCCCCGCCCGCACCATCCGCGAAGTCGAGTCCGCCTACCCCATCGCCGCCCGCGTCCCCATGCAGCGCGCTGCCGCCCCGCGCACCCGCCATGAAGACGCCCTCGCCACATCCCGTGGCATCGCCGGCTTCGCAACCACCTTCGCCAAACTCAAGCCTCACTGGGTCGTCGTCCTCGGCGATCGCATCGAGGCTTTCGCCGCCGCCGCTGCATCCAGCATCGCCGGAATTCCTCTCTGCCACATCCACGGCGGCGACCGCGCCGAAGGCATCGCCGACGAAGCCCTCCGCCACGCCATCTCCAAACTCGCCCACCTCCACTGCGCCGCCACCGAGCAGAGCGCCCAGCGCCTCCTCAAAATGGGCGAGTCGCCATCCTCCGTTCACGTTACCGGCTCACCCGCCGTCGATGGCCTCGCCAAAATCAAACCCCTCACCCGCGCCCAGGCCGCCAAATACGGCGACCCCAAAACCATCCTCCTCCTCCACCCCTCCGGCCTCTCCCCGCAGCGCGAATCTCTCCTCGCCGCCTCGCTCATTCACGCCCTTGACGAAATGTCCGCTGGCGATGTCGTCTGCCTCGCCCCCAATCACGACCCCGGCCGCGACTACATCCTCCGCGCCATCACCGCCCGCTGCGCAGTTGACAACCACCGCATCAAGTACCAAACCAATCCGCCATCCAAAGGCGGCGGCACCACCTTCACAGTCCTCCCGCGCCCATCATCCACTCCCGCCTGCGGCCTCGTCCGCCGCTTCACCTTCGTCGAACATCTCCCCCGCGCATCCTTCATCGCACTCCTCAAATACGCCGCCCACTCCGGCGTCGGCCTCCTCGCCGGCAACTCCTCCGCCGGTATGATCGAAGCCGCCGCCCTCAACCTCCGCGTCCTCAACCTCGGCCCCCGCCAATCCGGCCGCGAACGCCACCCCCTCGTCACCGACGTCGCCCTCACCGAGCTCGACTCTCTCCCCTCCCGCGTCATGTTCGCCCTCGACACCTCTTTCGACACGCCCCCACCCCACCCCTTCACCATCACAAGCGCCGGCGCACACATCGCCAAACTCCTCGCGACCACCAACCCCGCGCCGATGCTCCGCAAACATAACTCGTACTGACCCGCCGCGCGAGCCCCAAGAATTCCACTTTCCGCTATCATCGGCACTCCATGGACACACCCTTCTCCCCCCCGGCCGACGCGACCGACACGCTCGCCCCTGCGTCACCCGAACGCTACTGCATCAACTGCGGTTACCCGCTCCGCGGCTTGCCTCACACCGGCAACTGCCCCGAATGCGACACATCCATCGCCCTCTCCCTCACCAAGGCCGTCCTCCAAAAAGCCGATCCCGACTACCTCCGAAAGCTCCTCCGCGGCGTCAACTTCATCCTCATTGCCTTCGTCAGTGAACTCGGTCTCGGAATCGCCGCTCTCGCCCTCGGCGCGGCTCTGGCTTCAAGCGGTTCTTTGTCATTCATCATCGCTTTCAAAATCGTCGTCGATTCCGTGAGCTTCCTCTTGGCGGTCCTCAGTTTCGTGGGCTATTGGTTCTACACCCAGACCGACCCCGACTTCATCGCGCTCGAACCCGCCCGCTCCTCGCGCATCATCGTCCGTTTCTCCGTCATCGGCAAAGCCGCCTCCACGCTCATCGCGTTTATCACTACGCTCCTCAGTGCGGGGCCACCCGGCACCGCGCGGTCCGTCGCCACCGGCATCACCAGCGTCCTCGCATTCGTCTTCACGGTCGCACTCTTCTTCTCCTGCCTCCGCTACACCCGCTGGCTTGCCAGCCGCATCCCCGATGACGTCATCTTCGCCCGCGCCTCTCGTTATATGTGGCTCCTTCCACTCATCAGTATCGTTGGCTTCGCTCTCGCCATGTCCGGCCCGCTTCTGCTCTTCAACCTCGCCGGCTCGGGGTTCCCAACTTCCTTCACCACCTTCTACGCCCTCATGATTGTCGGCGGCCTCTGTGTTCTCACCGCCGTCATCCTCTACTTCCGCCTCCTCTACGGCATCCGCGCTCACCTCGCCCGCATTCTCCGCAACCGCAGCTTTTACTGAACCTCCCGCCCCCTCAATCCCTTGGCGGCACCGACCCCCTCACCGCTATCGGCGCCTCTCCCCGCAACCGCCGCGCAATATCCAGCATGATCCGCCGGTCCTGCTGAATGAAGTGATGCGAGAACAACAGCGGCCCCTCCACCCAGATCGGCTCGCATCCCGGCGGAGCCGTGTTCCGCGCCCCCACAATGTCGTCGCGCGTCCGCGCATAACACACCAGCTCATAACCGCCCCCCGCCAGCCCATCATCCAGCGACCGCAAAAACGCCGACCCCGATTTCATATCCCGCGCCAGTGAATCCATCGCCACCACATCCGCCAGCGCCGCTCCCCGATGCGGCGTCGCCAGCGTAAACAGCCGCGCAATCCGCAGCCGCTTCACCGGCCGCGCCTTCTCGCCATCCGCCGCTCCATCACCCACCGGCCACCGCATCGCCGCCGCCCGCGCCGCCAGCCCGCCCATCGAGATCCCCACCACGTCCACCTCAATCGTCCCCTCCGTGCTCCCGCTCGGCCACCGCGCCTCCACCGCCTCCACCACCGCGTTGCTCACCTCCGCAAAGTCATCACAGAACATAAACCCCACCGCCAGCACCTCATCCTCCTTCGCGCCAGTCAACCGCGCAAGCCTCGCCGCCACGCCCCCCGCAAACCCCTCCGGCGCGTGATACCCCCCCAGCACCACCAGCGGCCGCGCCAGCCCCACCGGCTTCTCGCCCATCTTCTCCCACTCAACATCCACCACCGCCCCCACCGCCGGAAAATCCGGATTCGTCGAATCCGCCGTGCACCCGCCAGCAACCACAACGCTCGCAACCAGCGCCATCAACCCAAGCAACATCGCCAAACCTCGCGTGCTCATATCCCAAGCCTATCCCGGCTCCTCCCGCAAGCATTTGAAGATCGATATGCTCAGGCTGACCCCGATGACCAAGCGCCAGAGCACCAAATCACCAAGTTTCTTTGCGCGCTCAAGCCATCAACCCAAGCGACCTTTACGATCGCCCCGTTCACCTCTGCCTCCCTCGCACATCATCGCGCTCCTCCTTACCCTCCCCTACACAAACCTCAGAGCTAAAAGGAGTGTCATGCCCCGACCTCACACCACCAAGTCCCCCTTCGCACTGCTGCTCGCCGCCTGCCTCACACTCACCGCCATCACATGCGCCATGGCTCAGACCACACCCCCCGCTAACCGCATGCCCACCGTCGCGCCAACCCATGCTCCCGTGTTCAACGGCAGCGATGCGGTCGCGTCCATCGCCTTCGCGCCCGACAACCCATCCCTCTATGTCCTCTCCCACGTACTTTCAGCGAATCCATGGCCAAGCCTCGTTGCACGATGGCCTGAAATACTTGGCGGCATCGTCGCACTGGCAACCGTGGCCTTCCTGCTCGCTCTCCTTCGCCTGAAGCGCCGCCCACGCATCGCCGGCAAACCCTACTGCCGTCGCTGCAACTATGACCTGACCCATCAAGTCATCGCTGCCACGAACCCGCCAACAACATCCTGCACCTGGCCGACTGCTGCCCGCTGCCCAGAGTGCGGCACTCCCCTCGACCGCGCCAACCCCATCCGCGGCCGCCGCTTCTCCCTGCGCCTCGCCCCACCGCTGGCCATCTGGCTCTGCTTCGTACTGCCGTACGCCGCCCTGTTCGCACTTCGCACCCCTCGCAACTGCGCGGCGATGTCCTGGCTCGATCTCTCATCCACATGGGCCGCCGCCAACGCCGACTCGTTCGCTCTCAAGTGGTTGGGTCTAAAGCCCTCGGATACAGACCAGGTTGTCGAAGTTGATCTGGTCACCGGAAAAGTCATTCGCACTGTCGGTCGGCGCGAATCGAAGACTCACTTTACACTGGCCATCAGCACCGATGGCCGTACGCTCTTTCTCCAAGGCCGCGACACCAATGCCCTCGATGCCGTCGGTGTTGCCACCGGTCGCATCACGCACTCCACGATCCTCCCCGGCACGCCAATCGTTGATGTGAGGGGACCAGCGGTGCTCGGCTTCACTCCTGACGGATCAGCCGCGTACGTGCAGTGGTGGAACGAAACCGCCAACAAGAGCGGCGTCGCCCGCTGGAACTGGCGCACCGGCGAACTCGATCCGTCACTCGCCGAAGTCGCCGGATTCGCGAGAAACCCGGGCAACTACCCGCGGCTGTTCGGCCTCCGCGATCACAACGCAATCAACGGCGCACCTCGGTTCTACTCAATCCCCAATTTTATGGAGACCTTCCCGACGAAAAAGTTCAACATCATGCTCCACGATGACTCCCCCACACCACAAAGCATCGATGTTCAACCGATTCCTGACCCCGTACAGCACCCGGCGGTGAGCGCCGACGGCAACACTCTTTATCTCGCTGGCGAATATACAACGTCGATGCTGGGCATTGATCTGAACTCCGGTGCGCGTATCGGTCCTCTGCAAAGCACCGCCAACGCGAGCCATTTTGTAACCACTGCAAATGGAAGATACGTTGTGCTCAGCGGTATGCGCGAGGTTCACGTCCGCGACACCGCCCAGAAGAAATGGCACCTCCGTGCGACGCTCCCACCGGTGCTCTACGCCTCACGTGCATCGGCATCACCCGATGGCCGTTGGCTCGCGGCGGTTTGTCAAGGCGGCGGTAACCCCTCTCCCTTCTTTAACCGCGTCGTCATCTGGGACCTCGCTGATCACCGCCTCATCGAACCCCCCGCCGCACCATAAACCAGCCCCATCCCCTCAGCTTCCACCCACCAACCTCTCGGCAACCGCATCCCGAGCGATGCCCGCACCGCCCCGCCCCACTCCGGACACGCCCGCCCCGCTCACCACTCGCGCTCCCGCGCGCCAGTTCCCCCTACTGCCTATTCCCTTCCGCCTCGCTGCCCTCCCCCGCCGCCACCTTGCTATACAGCAAGTGCACCCCCAGCATCAACAGCCCCGTCACAAACACACTCACAATCCGCAGCACCCGCTCCACGTCCGCCATGTCGAAGATCAAAATCTTCCCCGCCGCCACCGCCAGCAATCCCAGCCCCGCATACCGCGCAATCTTCAGCCGCCACGCAAACCCCGCCACCACCATCCCCACCGCAAACACCGCCCACCACATGCTCACCGCGCCCCGCCGCGCCGCTCGTTCCGCCGCCCACTGCTGCGCAATCCGCCCGATCTCCATGCTCGTCGCGCCCCACACAATCAAAACCGCCGCCATCAGCAGCGCCGCCGCCAAAATCAACGTCGCGCCCCGCTCACCCAGCGGCCGGCTCTGCCGCGAAGCGTTCACCGCGTCGCGCCTCACCGTCAACCCGCACACCAAAAGCCCCACCGCCGACAAAAGCCCCGCCCACATCGCCGGATGCATCAGCGGCGCACCCGTTGATCCAAACCACCGCTCCCCCGGCGTCTCCGCCTGCGCCAGCGACTCAATCGTGCACGGCGACTCATACCCCAGCCAGAACGCCCCCATCACCCACGCCCCCGCCGCCAGCAGCGCCCCAATCTGACCACTCACATCCAGCCGCATCGAGCGCACTTCCTTCCGCCCTCCCAAAATCCATGACGCTCCCACCGCCGCCCCGCTGATCACCAGCCACACAAACGACACCGTCCCCAGATGCGCAAATCTGTGCAGCACGCTCACGCCCAATAGCGCCACCGTCATCGCTCCCGCCACAAACGCAAACCCGCCCCCTTCCTCCGCCCGCACCGCCCCCCGCTCCTCTTCGTCACTCCCCTCACCCGCCGCCGCCTTCGTCCACAGAATCCCCGCCGCCAGCCACGCCAGCGCCGCCACCACACACAGCACCATCCACATCGACGGCACCAACCCCGCCACCCGCGCATCCAGCGTACCCCCCGTCGGCCCAAACCGCACCACATCCAGCGTCAGCAGTCGCGCCGTCCCCACTCCCAGCAGCACAATCCCATACACCTCCAGCGACCGCGCCCGCGTCCACCGACCCGCGCTCAGCCCCGCCACGCCCACCGCCAGCCACACCACCGTCTGCGCCTGACCGCTGATCCCCAGCGCAATCGCCGCCATCAGCAACCCCGCCGCCTGCAAGAGCAACCCCGCTCCCAGCAACTGCCCCTGCGTCCGTGGCCTGTCCACAAACACCCGCAGGTTCCCCGCCAGCACCATTGCCAGAGCCAGCGTCACCCCGCACCCCGCCGCCGCCGCCAGCCACGCCGGCATCAGCAAGGTGGAATGCAGCAGCCACGTCGCAAAACCAACCGACCACGAAGTGACCGAAAAGCTCGAGATCTGCGGCACAAGTTCCGCCGCCGGTAACTGCTTCCTCCGCATCTTCGCCAGCGCCCGCTCCACCTGCGCAGCGCTCCCCTCGCCAAACTCTTCAAGCACCGCATCCTCACCCCGCGCCGCAATCACATGCGCACCATGCACCAGAACCCACACCAGCGCCAGAAACACCAGCCCCACCGCCGGCACATCGCTCGCCGTCGTAAACACCCACAAACTCCCCAGCACCGCCGTCCCCCACCACGCCGTCCGCCCCACCCACACAAACATCCCCCGCAGCCACGCCGAAAGCGCCAGCCCCACCACCAGCAGCGCAATCAGATACACCGGCAGCACATACGGCGACGGATGATCTGTCCGCAACAGAATCGGCGCCATATACCCGCCCACCAGCGACACAATCGCCACCACCACCAACCCTGTCCGCGCCCCGATCGCTATCCCAGTCGCTACCGCCAAAATCAGCAGCACAAACGCCGTCACCGCATCAATCACGTTGTACGAATACGCCGCAAACACACTCGCATAGATGGCCGCCACCCCCGCCGAGAACAGCCCCACCGCCCCCCACGCACTGATCTTCCGCCGCGCCACCTCACCCGCGCCCAGCAGCATCAACCCAAACACCCCGCCCATCAAACACCGCACCGGCAGCGGCAGATACCGCCCGATCCACCCGTTGTCATACCCCAGCTTCAAAAACAGCCCGATCGCCAAAAGCACAAACAGCGCCCCGCCTATCGCCGCCAGTCGCCCACCCACAAACGACTCCAGCGTCCCCCCACCCGCATTCGCGCCGCCAAGACCATTCGCGCCGCGTGAACCACTTCCCCCCGGCCCCGTCAAGTCTTCCTGCCACTCACTCGCCTCCGCGCGCGCCCCGCGCCCACGTCCACCCATGCTGCTCACGCCCTCTGCCTCAACCACCGCCCCGCGCTCATCAAGCATCGTCCGCGCCACCCGCGGCATCGTCACAAACCCCGTCACCGGCATCGCGTATTCCCGCCCACCCTCCGCGCCACTCCCCGCATCACCCTCCACCCGCGCCGCCCGCCCCATCAACTGCTCCAGCGCCGCCCGCCGCTTCTCCGCCCCATCCACGCGCGCACCGCTCCCCATCTCCACCGCCGCACCACCCACATCCATGGCCCCCGCCCCGACCACACCCGCCCCGACCACCCGAGCCTCCAGCGCTGCCATCCGCATCTCCAGCGCGCCCAGCCGCACATCCAACCCCTTCGCCGACTCATCCGCTTCGTCGTGCATCATGGCCATTTCTCCGCGAGAGTCCTCACATCCAACCACGCCACTGCCGCCAACAGCATACCAACTTGCCTGTTAGTATACACTAACCAACACCCTCGATTTCGTTTTTTAGCCGCAATTCGACGCCCCCCCTCCCCCAACCTTCGGCAATACCGCCCCCGTTTGCCCGTTCTCCTCTCATCGCGATTGCAAGCAACACCCCTTCCTCAAACCTCTTCGAGAACCCCATGACCCTCCTCCGCACCATTGCCACCTCCCTCCTCGCCGCCTCCTTCGCACTCGCCGCCCCCGCCTCTCTCCTCGCCGCTGCACCCGCCGACTTCGCACCCCCCGCCAAGCAGCAAGACGGCACCAAACACAAGCAGGGCCAGAAAAACAAGGCCCACAAGCACGGCAAGAAAGCCCAAGCCAAGAAGCACGCCGCCAAAAAGCACCACAAGAACAAGGCCGGCAAAAACCTCGCTGGCAAGAAGTCCGCCCAGCACGCCGCCAAGAAGCACCACCGCAACCACAAGCCCGCCGCCAAAAACGCCAACCGCCCCCGCGCTGGCGCTGGCGCTTAAAGCATCACCTAACGAATCTCGCGCCACACAGCGCCTCTTTCCTCCCTATGGAACTCGCACCGCGCGTTCCCCGTCTTCATCCGAACAGACCCGCCCCTTCACCGGCGCGGGTCTGTCTGTTTTTGGCCCCATCGCGTTCTCCCCCCGGTCTCCGTTATCATCTCACCGATGGACGCAACACAAATCGCACTCCGCATCGCCGCCGCACTCCTCCTCGGCGCACTTGTCGGCATCGAGCGTGAACGCAAACGCCGCCCCGCCGGCTTCCGCACCATGATCCTCGTCAGCCTCGGCTCCGCCGCGTTCATGCTCATCGCCCAGGAACTCGTCCTCGTCCCCGCTGGCCGCCTTCACCCGGCCGACCCCGACAACCCCGCCACCACCCTCCTCGCCTCTTCCGAAATCAGCCGCGTCCTCCAAGGCCTCATTGGCGGTGTCGGTTTCCTCGGTGCCGGTGCCGTCATCCAAAACAAACGCTCAGTCCGCGGCCTCACCACCGCCGCCGCCATCTGGGTCACCGCCGCCATCGGTGCCGCCTGCGGCCTCGGCTTCTTCGTCGTCGCCGCCATCGTCTCCGTCGCCACCCTCTTCACCCTCATCATCCTCGAACTCGTCGAAACCCGCTTCTTCCCCGACGCCATTCAGGACGACACCACCCCCTCCAAACCAACCCCGCCCCCCACCAACTAAACACTCGCCCTTCTCTACCTATTGCCTTCGCCCGCCCCTCCCGCTGAACCCCACACCCGCCATCCGCCCTTCACACCCAAAGGAGTCTCCCCCATGCACCCATCCACCCCGTTCCCTCGCCGCGCCACTTCCACCCTCATCCTCGCGCTCTTCCTCGGCGGCTGCACCAACAAACCCGCCCAGCCCCTCGCCGTCAACCCCATGCACGACCCGCTCACCACCGCCCAGACCAAAACCGGCCGCGCCATCGCCGGCCGCCCCACCTACCTGCCCCCCATCGAACTCACCGGCACCACCACCTCCATGATCCCCTTCACCATTTCCGACCGCAAACCCGAAGGCGTCTCCATCGACACCTTCCGCTCTGTCGGCGGCGTCCCTTCTGTCTCCGTCCCCGCCAACAACAACTCAAGGCGCCTCAGCGACGATCTTGATCTTGCCGGTGGATTTTCTCCCTACCTCCACAATATCCGCTGGCACAACCTCGCTTTCCGCGATGTCACCTCCGGTGATGAATGGACACTGCTCCAATCCCGCGGCATCATCAGCAAGTTTCAGGCCTTCAGCAACCCGCAAACGACTATCGACAACGCTCCCGCCGCCATCCTTTGCTTCGTCGTCACCACCGAAGACTTCGACAAAGACGGCGCCCTCACCGACCAAGACGCCTCCCTGCTCATGATCGCCTCCGGCAACGGCCGCAACCCCCGCGTCATCTCCCCTGATCACGCCCAAGTCTGGTCCGTCACCTTCACCCCACAGTCATTGCACCTCTCCTTCATGGTCCGCTCCGACACCAACGCCAACGGCCGCTTCGACGACGAAGACATCTCCATCCCCTACGTCCTCCCCATCACCAACCCCGGCCCCGCCAAACCCTTCATCTCTCCCACCACCCGCGAATCCATGGAACGCCTCCTCCGCTGACATTCCCGCCCACCTGTCGCCTTTTCCGCGCAATTTCGCATTCCTGTACCGAGTTCTTTCAAAATGCTAATTTGAATTTGTCACGATGCACCCATCCCGCGCCCGTCGCGCTCCATGTGGCCCGCCAACCGCGCCCGCAACTCTCGTTGTGATCGCCCCCATTCCCTCCACGCTTCACAGGCCGACGGCCTGATCGTCCGTAGCCGGGGCGTGGAGCGCAGCGACAGCCCCGGACCTTTTGACCGCATCCCCGCAGCCCGACGGGCTGCTCGTACATCACGCGCACCCAGCGCGGCCGGGTTTCCGCACACGGGTTGACATGGCATCCCTGCTGTCCGATACTTCTCTGAGCGCCTTGGGATGAAACTCGGCTCCATGCCGTGTGGCGGCTCCGAAAGGAGTAGCCCTATATCCCGGGCATTCTTTTTATTGCCGCAACCGTGATTGGCTTCTCGCGCGTGAAGTACGTTCCCGCCGGTCCCTTCCGGCGATCGTCCACATCATGCACAAGCGATACCGAACTCGCGATGAAGGCCATGTGCCGGTCTTCCTGTTTGGTGTCCATTCTCTGAAGCGCCCGCAGAAAATAGTCCACCGCCCGAAGCCCGGCAGACGCGGCCGCCGCGACCGCAGCAACTTCCATCGGGGTGTCAGAGCCATGACCCCACTGCTTTCGAAAGTTCGCCCGCGCAGACGTGAGCGCGGCACGGAGTGCGTTGGTCCGGTCCTTGTTGCCACGCGTCGCGAAGCACACTCGGTACGCAGCATCCTTGTGCAGCCGATCCTTGAACAATCGCTTGATCATCTCATCATCGAGCTTGTTTGGGTGGTCGTGATAAGTCGCACTCTGAGTGTTCCGATTCTGAACGTCCCGCGCCAGGCCCCGCTTGTCACGGATCACCGCGAAGAACTTCATCGGATGGCTCGCCAGAATCTTGAAGACTTCCCAGCGAACTTCCGCAGGATCGTCCTTGGCATGAAAATACACGGCCGTCCGCCCTCGTGCCGGGTCCATCGACGGTACGCCACGGAAAAATGGACTATCTGTGAGACTTCGTCGAAGCGCCGTTAACTCCGCCTCAAGCGCCACGCATCAGGAATGTCCAGAACCCCGAGGGCGAAGTACAGCGAGCATCCCTCGTTCCCCACAATGACACGTCCCGTCGCGTCAAACAAAGTAGCGTCTCCGGTCTCGTCAACAAAGTAGTGCCGAATGTCGGGTGACAACGGCTCGCTTTCGTCAACCACGCATACTCCTCTGCTGCACAAACCAAACAACACTTCAACGTCACTATTCGGACGCGCAGTCCCGTCGATGCCATGAACGCCCGCATCTTCCGGTTCTCGACGAGCATAGCCAACGAACCGATCAGCAACCGCCCCCGCCATGGATAGCCACTTCTTCTTGCCTCTTGCTTCCCATCTTCCGTCTGATCCTTCTGGGCATTTCTGTGGCCAATTCCCTGCCTTCTCCTCCCCCCTCACACCCGCGGCCCACTCTCCGACAGCTTCCCAATCGCCTCCCCATACTGCGCCCGCAGCGGCTCAACCACCTCCGCAATGAACCGCTCGGTCTGCTCCACACTCCGCCCCACATACTTCATCGGGTCCATCACGCCCTCCCAGTCAAGCTCCGCGCTCAGCGTCCCGCCCTGCGCCGTGCTCATAAAGTGCTTGTCACCCTTCAGCCGCTCCAGCAGATCATTCTCCAGCCCCTCCTGCTTCACCCGCATCCCCGCCGCCTGCGCATGCACACGAATGATCTCGTGATACGCCTGCCGATCGCCGCCAAGTTTCACGCACGCCATCAAGATGTTCTCTGTCGCCATGAACGGCAACTCCGCCATCAGGTTCTTGCGCACCATCGCCTCATGCACAATCAGCCCGCTCGCCACGTTGTGCATCAAGTCGAGCGCACCGTCCAAGGCCAAAAACGCCTCCGGCAAACTCAGCCGCCGATTCGACGAGTCATCCAAGGTCCGCTCCAGCCACTGCGTCGCCGCCGTGTCATACGCGTTCCCCACCAGGTTCATCACAAACCGCGACAGCCCGCAGATCCGCTCGCACCGCATCGGATTGCGCTTATAAGGCATCGCGCTCGACCCAATCTGCTTGTCCTCAAACGGCTCGTCGATCTCCTTGCGGTTGCAGAGGAGGCGGATGTCGGTGGCGATTTTGTGGAGGACGGCGGCGGTGGAGGCGAGGTCGGCGAGGATGAAGGTGTCGATGACGCGGGGGTAGGTTTGGCCGGTGATGAGCGAGAAGTCGAACTGGACTTCCGAGCCGGTGTAGCCATCGTCGCCCGGGACTCTGGTCCGCGGCTCAGAAATGCCCGCCGGATACTCGGCACTCTCACCCGGTGGAACGATGAGGTTCCGCTCGAACGACGGGAGCAGGCCTTCCATCGCGAGTTCGAGCGCGGCACGCTCGAACGCCTCGACGCGCTTGTGTTCGCCCAGCAGCGAGAGAAATGACGCCTGTGTGCCCGTCGCGCCACGAAACCCGCGAGGCCTGAGGATGCCGAACAACGAACCGATGAGCACGCCGTGATACGGGTGCAACCCGTCCAGTCGTTCAAGCGTGAGCCGGACATCAGTCGCCCACATGGCCATCCTCCGACCAACCGTGGCCGGCTGTGCCGGTTGGTAGTGTGTGAATCCGAGAGTGGGCACGCGGGCGTGTCGAACGGCCTGCTCGCCGAGCGAAGACACCAGTCGGGCGACCTTCGTGCGGATAAGGTCGACAGACTGGTAGAGCACGACGAAATCCGCATTACACACCACATCCTGACTCGTCATCCCCA
>Ga0105046_10002158_pt1 | contig 30941 bp, 18 predicted proteins | sample MAT03_FD_78385 | JGI IMG/M metagenome (GOLD analysis project Ga0105046, IMG submission 78385) | Freshwater microbial communities from Lake Fryxell liftoff mats and glacier meltwater in Antarctica - MAT-03 (megahit assembly) | ecosystem: Environmental > Aquatic > Freshwater > Ice > Liftoff...
CCCCGCTGAGGCAGGCCCGCATGCCGAGGGTTGCATTGCACGTGTCTCCCGGCACAGTATCGCCGTTCGGCAGCCTGGGCTGGCAAGTGCCGGTGTTGCACCACTGCACGGCCGTGCAATCGCTATCTTGTTGGCAGCCGGTGCCGCAACTGCCGGTTTGTACGTTGCAGAAGGGGCCAGGGTGCGTTCCGACGGCGCAGTCGGCGTTCTGGTTGCACTTGCCGCAGGCGCCGGATGCGGCGCAATACGGTGCGACCCCACTCGGGCAGGCTGAAGTCGCTTGCGAGCCCATGTCACCGTTACAGGCCTGACAGGTTGCCGAGCCCGTGTTGCAAATGGGTGTTGGATTCACACAGTTTGCGGTGTTGGTTGCGCTGCAGACGACGCACAGGTTGCTCGTGTTGCCGCAGACGGGTGTGTTGCCACTGCAGTTGGCGTCGGTATCGCAATCAAGGCAGGTGCCAGCGTTCGGACCTGCTGCGACGCAGAGACCGGCGCGGCACGCCGAGGTTGACGGGCAAACCGAGCTGCCCTGTAAAAGTCCACAGAGGTTGTCTTTGGGGTCGCAGACACCGGTGAGACACGCGCGGCCTCCGAGTATCGCGTTGCAGGTTCCACCGGGCAGCGCGCCGCCGTTTGGAATGAGCGGCTGACAGGCACCGCTGTTGCACCAATTGCCGGTGCCGCATTGCGGATCCGTGGTACAAATCGTGCTGCACATGCCAGTCCCGAGGCTACAAAAGGGTGTGGTCATCGGGCAAATCAACGAGGTGGCCGAGACAAAGTCTCCGTTGCAACCGTTGCAGGTACCGGTCGACGAACAAATGGGGAACGCCGAACCGCAGTCGCTGTTGGCGAGGCAGCTGACACACTGGCCAGCAAATGCGCCGCTTGAAACGCAAAGCGGGTTGCCCATCGCCGGGCAGGCGCGGGTGGCGACCGTGCCGAAGTTTCCGTTGCATGGCTGACACGTGTTCCGCATCGCGGTCACGTCGCAGCTCGGCATACTGCTGAGGCAGGCGCTCACGTCGGCTCCGGTGCAATCGCCGCACAACTGCTTGGTGCCATCGCAGATCGTGCCATTCCCGCTGCCCGTGCAGTGGCTGTTGCCCAGGCACTCGACACAGGCACCGGATTGCGCTCCGTTTTGCACGCAGGCGGGCAATTCCGCCGTGGGGCATGAAGCGGTTGCGTTCGAGCCTTGGTCGCCGTTGCATGCAGCGCAAACATTGTGCGCGGGTGTTGTGTTGCAAATGGGCGATGTGGCGGCGCAGGCGTTGCGATTGGCTGCGGTGCAGGTTCCGCAGGTGCCCTTGGCCGTATCGCAGAGTGGTCCATCCAGATTGCCCACACAGTTCGCGTCGCTGCCGCACTCGGCGCACTGGCCCGCAAGTGCGCCCGAGCCAATGCAGATGGGCGATCCCGCAATCGGGCAGGCGAGTCCGCCGCCACCGAAGTCGGCAGCGCAGCCGGTGCAGGCATTGGTGGTTAGGCTGCAAAGGGGCGTGCTGCCGCTGCATTCCGGAAATGCGATGCAACCGCCACACAACCCCGTTGCGATGTTGGCGCCACTGCAGGTGGTACCTGTAAAACCGACGCCGGTTGCCGTGAATAGTCCAACCGACGTCGCGTCGTTTGCGGCGACGGGCGATGCGCTCCAGTTGCTGGTGCTGGGATTGGCGCCGGTACCGGACCACAAACCCGCGACGCCGGCGTTGGCCGTGCCATTGCAGGTTCCCGAGGCCGAGTTGAGGTAAATATAGCCACCGCCGCCGCCACCTCCCGTTCCATGGGGATCGGTCGCCAAGTTCGTTCCGTAAACCACATCGCCACCCGCGCCGCCGTTGGCTTCAATTCCGGCACACGCGGCGGCTCCTGCGATTCGCAACACAATCAAGCCACCCGCGCCACCGCCCCCAGCGGCGTCGTTCGCTGCCGGGCCGTTGTTGAAAGTGGGTTTTTGGCCGTTGGCGCGCATAAACCCTGCACCAGAAAGTGCTGCCGCGCGAATCAGGATGACACCGCCGCCCAAACCGCCACCGCTGCCGACGTTGTTGTTTTCATCACCCGCACCACCACCGCCTCCCATGGTCAAAAAGGAGAGGGGATCGTAGGTAAGTCCGGCACCACCGTAGCCGCCGAGATCGCGCCCATTGCCGTCACCTGCCCAGGTGAGCCCGCCATTGCCGCCGCGGCCCTTGTGTCCGCCACCACCGCCGCCCGAATTGTGACACACGCCGCCGCCGCCACCGTTGGCGTAGTTTGAACGGCCACCCAGGGTTGCCGTGTAACCGGCTGGATACAAGCCTTCGCCCTTGCGCGCATAGCCCGTGGCCGGCGTGTTGTCGGCGGGGAGCATCATCGTGACCGCGTTGCAATTGTTGAGGGTGCCGTGGTTGACGAGCAATCCCGGGCGAAAACCAGCGTTGGTTGCCGAGATGAGACCGGCATTGGTGATGGCGCCGGTTGCGAGAAAGGCGACAAGCCCGCCCTTATTGCCATTCCACGCGGTGGCGACGATGGAGCCTGCCGCGCCGATCGTGACGGTCGTGTATTCAGGCACGCGAACAAGCTGGGCCGTTCCCAATCGATAGGCGTTGATGATCGGGTTGGTCAACGTGATGGCGTTCACACCGATGGATTCGATGCGCGCCCATTCGTAGTGCCCGACGTTCTTGCCGGCGAGCGCGATGGTGGTTTGATCCGCCCGCGGCGCATCGGCCATCGAAAGCCCTGTGGTTTGCCAGACCAGCACCACGTTGCCGGCAACGAAGCCGGTGGTGGCGTCGACGGCGATCGTCGAGGCGCCCACCGCAACATTGGCGGTGACCGATGCGTAACTGTTGATGACCGTGTTGGCGGCGTTGACCGTTGTAGCGCCATCGCGTCCCGACCCAAGGCCAAAGCTGTCTGCTTCGGCGTGTGCCGTGCCTTCGCTCGCCTGGGCAATCAGGGACGCCACAAGGGCAACGACGAAAGGTTTCATGGAGATGTTTTTCATGGCTCTTCCGTTGCGATGACGAACTCGACTCGGCGATTCGTCGCACGGCCTTTCTTCGTCTTGTTGGATTCGATGGGCTGGGTTTCTCCGAAGCCGACGGCGGCGACGCGTTCAATGGCGACGCCGTTGGCCATCAGGTATATCGACACTGCGTCCGCACGATCCTGGGACAGCTTCAAGTTGTGCGCGTCGTTGCCCTGGTCGTCGGTATGGCCCTCGACGCGAATGCGTTTGACCTCGGGGTGATCGTTCAAAACCTGCGACACCTGATCAAGCAGTTTGAACGAGCGGCTCTGGATGGTCGCCTTGTTGGTGTCGAAGTACACCTTGTCGAGGATCACAAGTTTGTCCTTCGTGATCTTGACGAGTTGCTTTTGTTTGCGCGGGCAACCCTGATTGTCCTCGGGCCCCGGCTCGTTGATGCAATTGTCGACATCGTCCATCGAGCCGTCACCATCTGTGTCACGCAGCGGGCAACCGTCGCGTTCTTTCGGGCCGGGCTCGGTCGGACACTTGTCATCGGGATCGAAGACACCATCGCCATCTTGATCGGGCGGGGGACAGCCCTCGAATCGTTCAGTTCCAACCACGAGCGGACACTTGTCAGCCGCATCGGCGATCCCATCGCCATCATTGTCGGGATCAGGACAGCCGTTTTTGTCCTCGAACTCATCCGTGTCCTCGGCTTCTTTGGGGCAATCGTCGTTCCGGTTGCGGATGCCGTCGCCGTCCCAATCCGCAAGGGGGCAAGCGGCGATCGGGGCCTTTGCGGCTTTGCAAACGTCAACCACGGGTTCCCTTCGAGGGGCGGGCTTTTCGGTCGGCTTCAATAGTGCCAGGCCGGCGATGATGCGCAGTTGCGGTGTTCCGGCCGTCGTTCCGAAACCGGGGCCACCGAGTGCGAACAACTCGACCCATCGGCTCGTCGGAATGCGGACACCGCCGTGGGCCTCGAAGCCGTTGCCGAGCGCCGAGAGACCAAAGATACCGCGCATCACGGCCTCGAAGCGAACGCCGGGGCCCGCATTGCCGATGCCCGCAGCGAAGAGCATTTGTTTGCCGGCGGCGGCGTCGCTCCCGATGTCGGTTTCAGGACGAATCCAGACGGCTGTGTCGACGGCCACCTCAAGATTACCCTGTCGCAAACCGAGGCCAATCCCGGCGCGCACGCTGGCACCATCATCCCGCGCCAACGCCGACTTGCTGCCAACCGGCAAAACACCGGCGAGATCCACCGAAAGATCGACCGGATCGCCGAAACTTTGTTGCAGCAGACCGACGCGTAAATCCACGCTCGGAGCTGCAAGCCCATTTTTCCCAGGCTTGTCGAGACCAAAGTTGCTGAGAGTCTCACCTTCCTGTGATACGATTACTGGAAGCGAGAATCCAACCTGGAATCGGCTGCCAAGGCGCATGGCCCCTTGCAACATTGTTTGTACGCGGGATGAAACCACACTGCCGAGCGCATCGTCGCCGCGATATAGTACCAGAGGATCGCGCTGGTAGTGGCCGGCAAGGCTCAGCCGAAACTGGCCAGGCTCAAGCAACTTTCCGCCGTTGGCTCCCAACAATCGGGCGGCATCCGATGTGAGAATTGGCCGGTCGAGGTCAAAGGGCGCAAGTGTCTGCGCGGACGTCTTGGGCGTTGCGAGCAAGACCGGCAGGACAAGGATAGTCGTGAGGCGTAGAGGTGTCATCATGACTCTGGTCACCGGATTTCTTTCGGCTGAAACCGGAGAAAAATTAACCGGGCCGGGGGTATTTATGATGTGCCTGTCGTAGGATGTGCCCTCCACGCCGAACCACCCCTCCCCGAGCGGTGACCCAAAAGGCAGGGGCTTTCTCATGTTTGGCCGCCGCAAACCCATCGTGGAGCTGTCTACCGAGTCCGAACTCGGTGGCGGTTTGCGGCGCCTTCTGGACGTTCGCCATCTGGTGTTTCTGGGCATCGGCGCTGTCGTTGGAGCCGGGATCTTTTCCAGCATCGGCGACATGGCGGCCGGCTCCGAGGGCCGACCCGGTGCAGGGCCTTCGCTCGTCGTGTCCTACGTTTTGACCGCGATCGCCTGTGGGTTTGCAGCGCTGTGCTACGCCGAGATCGCCGCGATGGTTCCAATCGCGGGCAGCGCTTACACCTATGCCTACGTGACCCTCGGTGAAGGTGTGGCCTGGATCATCGGCTGGGATCTCATCATTGAGTACGCCATCGGCAATGTCTACGTTGCGCAAAGCTGGACCGAATATCTGCGTGCGTTTTTGCTGGGCACCTTCGGTTGGGATTTTCCCATCTGGATGGCGACCGACATGCAAACGGCAGCAAATACTCCGGCGATCGCGGCCGTTGCGCCCCATGTTGGACCCTGGGTCGTGGCTTTCAACTTGCCAGCGTTTGTGATCACGGCCTTACTCACCCTGGCACTCTGCCGGGGTGTTCGTGAAAGCGCGCGCATCAATGCCGGGTTGGTGATTGGCAAGTTGATGCTCATTGTCGTGTTTTTGGCTGTGGGATTTGTTCACATCGACACCGCCAACTACACGCCGTTTGCACCGGGCGGATGGCAAGGGATCTGGACGGCAGCCTCGATCGCATTCTTTTCATATATTGGTTTTGACGCCATCTCGACCGCGGCCGAGGAAGTGCGGGATCCCCAGCGAAGCCTTCCGAGGGCGATGTTGATTGCGCTCGCTGCGTGCGCGATTCTGTACGTGGCGGTGGCGCTCGTGATGACGGGCCTTGTGCCCTCGGCGCAACTGCGCACCGGTGATCCACTGGCCTTCGCGTTGCGTTCCGCGGGACTCGATTCACTTGCGAATGCGATGGCGTTCGGGGCCGTTGTGGCCGTGACCTCGGTGTTGCTCGTCTTTCAAATGGGGCAGCCGAGAATTTTGCTGGCGATGGCCCGCGACGGGCTTTTGCCACCGGCCTTTGCCCGTGTTCATCCGCGCTTTGGGACACCCGCCTTCGGTACCGTGATGACCGGCCTTTTTGTCGCCATTGCACCGTCTATCATGACGCCCGCGCAGGCCATCGAACTCACGAGCATCGGCACGCTCTTCGCTTTCGTGCTGGTTTCACTGGCGGTGCTGGTGCTGCGAATCAAGGAGCCCGATCGCCACCGACCGTTTCGGGTTCCCGGCTACCCGGTGACGCCGGTTCTCGCCATGGCGAGCTGCCTTTTCCTCATGGCGGGATTGCCGGCCTCGAACTGGTGGCGGTTCGCGGTCTGGCTGCTGGTGGGAGGCGCGATTTATGGTCTATACGGCCGATCGCGCAGTCGTCTGGGTCGGATCGCCGGGGAGCGCAATACCAAGTCCTGACGGTTTTATCCAAGCTGCGGCGCCTACGCGTGAGCCCGGTCATCTGACCTCCGAAAATCAAGCTCGGAGTTGCTTGACGCTCGCACCCGGCTGAACGAGCATTGGCCCCATGTCCGCCAAACCGTTCGAGCCGAAGTTCATGAAAGTCGGGGTGCTGACCGCCGCCCTGCAAGAGTTGACCCCCCGCAAGCTGCGCGACGAAGATCCCGATCGCGCAATCGAGGACTGGTTGCAATTTTCGCGCGAGCTCGAAAGTGACTACATCCAGCTGTCGGCGGCGTTGCATCCGACCGAAACCGACGTTCCAGCGGAAGCCATGCTCGATCCGGTCGCCAACACCCTCGATTTGCGCAAGCCCTTCGACAAGGCGCGCACGGCCCGCGTGCATGCAGCGATGAGGTCGACCGGCGTTGGCCTTTCCGACCTCGGCTATTTTGACAACATGATGGTGGATGATCCCGCTGCTCGAAAAAAGAAGCACGACTTCATGCTGCGTGTGTTTGATGCGGCCGCGCTCCTCGGCACGGATGCCGTCTGCGGCTTCGTCGGCCGAAATCAGAAGCTGTCGATGGATGAGAACCTTCGCTTCTTCGAGGACACCTTCATTCCGCTGCTCAAGGAATGCAAGGCCCGCGGTCTCACCTACCGCGTGGAGCAGTGTCCGATGCCAGGATGGACCGTGGGTGACAACTTCCACAACAACATCGCCTATGCCCCTGGACCCTGGATTGTCCTGCACCGCATCTGTGAAAAACACGGTGTGGGTGATCAGTTCCGCATTCACTACGATCCGTCACACGCGATACTGATGGGCCAGGATACGCGATCGATTTTCCAGTATCTGAAGGACGAAGGGTACGGTTTCCTCATCGGTGGTTTCCACGTCAAGGGTCAGGTGACGGACTCGCGCGGCGTTTCGGGCTGGGGTTATGGCGGTCAAACCATGGAACGGGGCGACTGGGTTAACGGCAAGCCGTCGAGCAACCCGGCCGATCACCTGAATGCCTGGAAAAAGCAGGTCATTCTTTGTGAGCATGAGTTGCCCGGCACGGCCAAGCACGATCCGCTGGCTTATTTGCAAAACCGAACGGTGGACTGGCTGGATCACCAGCTGGCGGCGCGCGAACTACTCCCGCTTGATTTTGCCAAGGCCCATCTCGTCGTCGAGCACGAATATCCGAAAGCGCGCATTCAGGAAAAAGAAAAACTGCTGCCGATTCTGAAAGGCTCAATCGCGTTTACTCGCAAGATCGACGAGGCGGCCGCCTGCATGTTTGCCCTGCAAAACCAGGTACTCGCATCGCAAGGCATTCCCGTTCAGGGTGTCGGCCGACAGGCGTATCGCAGCTAACCATTTTGAAGCAACGACTCGGAGACGACGACCCATGGCAAAGAAGAAACTGAATATCGCGATGATCGGCTACGCCTTCATGGGCCGCGCGCACAGCAACGGTTGGCGGCAGGCCAAACACTTCATGGGGCCGGATGTCGAACCGGTTTTGAAGGTCATTTGCGGTCGCACCGAAGACAAGGTCAAGGCAGCCGCGGAATCGCTCGGCTGGGAAGAGCACGCCACCCGCTGGCAAGACGTGATCGCACGCGATGACATCGACATCGTGGACGTATCGACGCCGGGTGACAGCCACGCCGAGATTTCGATTGCGGCGGCCCGGGCAGGCAAACATGTGTTGTGTGAAAAGCCTCTCGCGAACTCGGTAGCCGAGTGCCATGCAATGATCGATGCGGTGAAAAAAGCCGGTGTGGTGCACATGATTTGTCACAACTACCGACGTGCACCGGCTGTGTCTCTGGCCAAGCGCCTCATCGACGAGGGCAAGCTGGGACGGATCTTTCACTATCGTGGTACGTATCTGCAGGATTGGCTGGTCAACCCCGCGGTGCCGCGGTTCTGGCGCTTGGTGAAAAGCGAAGCCGGCTCCGGTGCGCTTGGCGACATCCTGTCGCACACGCTCGATCTCTCGCATTACCTCATCGGTGACGTGAAAGAGGTTTGCGCCACGATGGAGACCTTCATCAAGGAACGCACCATTCCTGGGACAACCCAGACCGGCCCGGTCGATGTCGACGACGCCACGATGGCGATGGTTCGTTTTGGCAACGGCGCGCTCGGTTTTCTCGAAGGCACACGCTATGCCAACGGTCGCAAGAACTACAACCGCTTCGAGATCAATGGCAGCAAGGGATCGATCGCGTTCAACCTCGAACGCATGAACGAACTTGAGGTCTATGAAGACAACGGCCCGGACAGCGGTTGGAAGAACATCATGGTCACCGATCCGAAGCATCCCTATGCGGATAAATGGTGGCCAGCCGGTCATATTATCGGCTACGAACACACCTTCACCCATACCTTCTTCGACTTCCTGAACGCCATCGCCGGCGGCAAGGCCGTGATCCCCAATTTCGAGGACGGCCTCAAAAACCAGATTGTGCTGGAAGCGATCGAAAAATCGGCCAACGAGCGCAGCTGGGTTTCGATCAAATAGCGTTTTTTTTGGTACCTTGAAAGGCAGTGTTCCGGATGTCCCTGCACCGCGTCCGACTGGTTTGTTTTGCCCTGTTGGTTCTTTTCGCTCTATTCGCCCCTGTGGCCCGAGCGCAGAGAAATGTAGAAAATTCGGCCGAATCGGCCCACTACCGCATTGAATCGCTGCCCGTTCCCGACGGCGTTTCGCTGGAAGTGGGTGGGCTGGGTTTTTCCGGTGATACGCTTTATGTGACCACTCGGCGCGGCGAGATTTGGTCGCTGCGGCCCGCCTCGGGGAAAAACAAGGACGGGGAAGGCTCGTGGAAGTTGTTTGCGTCCGGGCTCCACGAGGTCCTCGGCGTGCTGGTCAACGGCAAGGGTGATCTCGTGATTGCCCAGCGTCCGGAACTCACGCGGGTTCGTGATACGGATCGCGATGGGCGCGCCGATCGATTCGAGACACTGACGCAGGGCTTTGGTCTTTCTGGCAATTACCACGAGTACCACTTCGGGCCCGTTCGAGACGGCAAGGGGAATCTTTTCGGAACACTCAACCTTGCATGGGTGGGTCACGGTGGCTCGTCGGTGCCCTACCGGGGCTGGGCGTACAAGCTCACGCCGTCGGGAGAATTTGTGCCCTTCGCCTCCGGACTGAGATCGCCCTCGGGCATCGCCATCAGTCCCGACGGTGATCTTTTTGTCACCGACAACCAGGGCGATTTCTGGGCAACGTCGCCGCTCTTGCACGTTCGCGAGGGCAAATTTTTCGGTCACCCCTCAAGCCTTCGCTGGGAAAAGGGATACCAGGGAATCGAGGACACCTTCGAATTGCCGATGGAATCCTTTCAGGAGCGACGAACGCTGCCGGTCGCGTGGTTCGTCTATGGCGTTCTCGGGCATGCCCCGTCGCAACCCATATGGGATCAGGCGCCGAAGGGGATGTTCGGTCCGTTTCAGGGGCAGATGTTTGTGGGTGATCAGACGAAGAGCATGATCACGCGGGTCGTGCTCGATCGCGTGGGTGGTGAATATCAGGCCGCATTGATTCCGTTTAGACAGGGATTTGGCTCGGGCATCGTGCGCATGGTGCAAGGACCCGATCACAAGGTCTACGTGGGGGGTACCGATCGCGGATGGGGCGCTGTCGGCGGGCGACCTTATGCACTCGAACGCCTGGTATTCACTGGCAAAGCGCCCTTCGAGATGCATTCCGTAAAACTCACGGAAACAGGCTTTGATGTGACCTTCACACAGCCCGTCGATCCGGCCTCGTTGGAGGGCGACAGTGGTGTTTCGGTCAGCCACCACGGTTACAACTACTGGAAGACCTACGGATCACCGCACGTGGGAACGACCTCAATACCGAAGGAGCAAATCCAGATAACGGTATCGCTCGATCGCCTGCACGCCGTCATCAAATTGCCGGAACTTCTGACCGGGCGGGTCTACACAATAGCGCTTCCCGGCGCACGCAATGCAGGCGGAGCACCTCTCGTTCATGCGACGGCGTATTACACCCTGATTCGCAAGCTCGGCGCTGGAGAGATACGATGAAACGTATTGCAGTTTTGTTGGTACTGACAAGTGGCGTTGCCTGTCGCACCCAGACGCAACCCGAACTGGTATCACCACCGAGAGCCAGTGGCGATACCTCTCTGCGCCGCCGACCTGCGCAACCGGCGGGACCTGCGGGCCTCGTTGCGAGCTTCGACGACGGCAAGACCAAGGTCGTGACCGTCGTCCCAACACCGAATTTCTCGTTGCTCGCCGCCGAGTCCGTCCACCCAGCGGTGGCACCGATGTTTTCGGCGCAGTTCTCCGGCGAACTCGACGTGGGTGAGGCTGGCGATTATCAGTTTTGGTTCCAGCCCGCGACCTTGACGGTGGATGGGCAGGAGGTAGGCGACAAGCCCATCTCGCTTTCGGCCGGAAAACACACCGTTGCGATGACGTATCGTCGCACGGCTGATGATGCACGCTTGCAGCTCGAATGGGCAAAGGCAGAGTTCTTCGAACGGGAACCGGTGCCGACGAGTGCCTTCTCCCACGTCGGCTGGTCCGACGAGGCCGAGGCGTGGCGTCGCGTGGACAACGGTCGGCGGCTCGCCGACACGCTCGGTTGTCGCAACTGTCATACCAATCCGGGTGATGATACGGCCAGCAAGGCCTTCCTGGATGCAACCCGACGCGGTCGTGGTCCCGGGCTGCGGGATGCGGGTCGAAACTTGCAAGCAGGCTGGATCTACCGCTGGCTCGAGAATCCACGTGCGATTCGCAACACAGCCAAGATGCCGCAAGTCCTGACCACGGACGACGAGCGTCGAAACGTCACCGCCTACCTGATGTCCCTCAAGGAGGAAGACGGCTACGCGAGCGCCGGCGTCAGCGAGATCGAACACACCGGTGCGCTCGGCGCGGAAGAAACGAAGGCCATGGTGGCCGTGCGCGACAAGGTTGGGTGTACGGCCTGTCACGAGGACAAGAGCGAAAAACTTTCCCTCGCACAGACCGGATCGAAGTTCACGGCCCGCGGCCTTTACCAGCGGATCGCGCGGCCCGAATGGCTCGAACACTCGGGTCGCATGCCGAACTTCAGACTCGGCCACGCCAACAGCGAGTTGCTCGCGCGCTTTATTTTAACCCAGCGCGATCCAGCGCTTGAGGGCGCAGTGCCGGCGGGTGATGTCGCTCTTGGCCGCGACCTTTTTCTTTCGCGTGGATGTCTCAATTGCCATCAGACGAAAGTGGGCGACGTAATTCTGCCGAGTCAGCTCAAGGCGAAACCGTTTGCGGACTTGCAGGGCGCCGAGGGTTGTCTCGCCCCCACTCCGCCCCCCCATGCTGCGCGCTACGCCTTATCGCCTGAAGATCGGGACGATCTCGCCTTGTTTCTGGCGTCGGGCCGCAACGTCTCCGAAGCACCCTCCTTTGAACTGGCGCGCACACTCGAATCGCGTCGCTGCAATGCGTGTCACGAAATCGACCGGCCAGCGGGTACCGCCTTCGACGACAAACCGCCCGCACTCGGCGACGTTGGAAACAAGCTGCGCCCCGACTGGATCCGATTGGCGGTGACCGATCTGCATAACAATCGTCCGCTGCGACCCTGGATGTCGCTGCGAATGCCGCACTTTCACGGCGTCGAACACATTGGCGACTGGTTTGCCTCGGTTGCAGGTGCCGAGCGTCGCCCACAACCGGTGGCGGCCCCCGAGCCAGCCCTCGATCGACAGGTGCAAGAGGGGGCGGCTCTCATCGGTCAGGGTGAAGGCGGTCTATCCTGTGTGACTTGCCACCGTTTCGGCGAGTTTGATCCGAAGTCGGCCACGCCCGCACCGAATCTTGTCAGCGTCGTGACACGCATTCGGCCCGAATGGTTTGGTCGATGGTTGCGCGATCCGCTCAGGGTCACCCCGGGCACGCAAATGCCAGCGTACTTTGCGGGGGTCGATCCCGAATGGAGTCACACCCGCATCGCCTCATTGTGGACGGCCCTGTCGCGTGGCGCGAACATGCCTACGCCCATCGGTGTGGATCTGTCGAATGCCGGCATCGTTCTTGTTCCGCAGAAAACTCCGATGGTCATGCGTACGTTCATCGCGGGCGGTACGGCTCGCTCCATTGCCGTCGGCTTTCCCGGCGGACCAAACTACGCATACGACGCCGAGAGTTGTCGACTTCAGTTCATCTGGAACGGCGGGTTTGTGGACATGGATCCGGCCTGGAATGGTCGAGGTGGGGAAGAGGCCCGGGTGTTGGGTGAGCGCTTCTTTATTGCCAAGGCGGGCGCGTTCCTTTCCGCCCTTGACGGCCAGGCGCTGCCGATGCATTTCCGGGGTTACAGCCTCGACAAAAAGGGCATCCCTTCCTTCGATTGCACGGCGGGAACGATCTCGGTTCACGAAAAGTTAGTGCCAATCAAGGCCGGCGCCGGTCACATGGCCATCGAACGACAGCTCGAACTCGGTGGCGTTCAAACCGAGTTGCGTTTTGCGATCGGGGGTTCGGCCACATCAACCGTCACCGTGACCGGTGCGCCGGTTGAAAATGGCCTGATCGTCATTCGTCCCTCGGGCAAAAATCCCGTCCGTTTTACAATTCGTATTACCGACACGTTGCCCGTCAAAGCGGCAGCCAGTTTGGCTCACTAGAAAAGGGATACTTCATGTCATCGACACGGCGAGATTGGTTGAAGGGTGCGATGCGCACCGGACTTGCAGCAGGCATCGTTGGCGGCGCAGGGCATGCCCTGGCTCAGGAGGGTGCAAGCGAAGCACAACGTCGCGCCGACGAGGACGAAGCCGCTCGCAAGGCTGCCAAAAAGGTTGAGAAGCCCGAGTTGCCCTATGCCTTGAAAAAGGGGAAGCCGAAAAAAGCGCTCTTTGTTTATGGCGGATGGCCCGGTCACCAGCCCGAGCAGAACCGCGACATCTTCGTTCCATTCTTGAAGAAGAGCGGTTTTGAAGTTGTCGTCTCTGACAAGCAAGACGTTTATGCCGATGAGAAACTGATGGAGTCGCTCGATCTCATCGTTCAAATCTGGACGATGGGCACCATCAAAGGTGAGCACCTGAAGGGACTGACGCATGCGGTGAACAAGCGCGGTGTGGGCCTCGCCGGCTGGCACGGTGGCCTTGGTGATGCGTATCGCCAGGAAGTGGAATACCAGTGGATGGTGGGCGGGCAGTGGGTATCGCATCCCGGGGGAATTGTGCCCTACCGTGTGCACGTGACGGAGACCGAAGATCCTATCACCGAGGGGCTGACGGATTTTGATCTCAAAACCGAGCAGTACTACATGCACGTGGATCCGAACAACAAGGTGCTCGCAACCACTCGATTTACGGGCGAACATTCGGCTTCGACCACGGATGCGGTGATGCCGGTCGTTTGGAAAAAGCTGTATGGCCGCGGTCGCGTGTTCTATACGTCGATGGGACACAATGTAGACGTTTGGGATACACCGGCGGCGCTAACCATCATGAAACGCGGCATGTTGTGGGCCAGCCGCAGCCGTTTTGAGACCACGCCCAGTTTGATCAGCCCGGTTTATCCAACGCGCTGAGCTGTTTATTTTCGATGCGATCTACGTCGATCATCGTAGGGATGATCGGGTAGTGGTTACGATACGCGCGTCGCCCGCTTCACCTATTCTCAAAATTAGGAGAGGGCGGCATGAAGCATCGCGCACCGACTACTGTTTTGTATTTTCGAATGGTCCTCCTGGGACTATTCACAGCAGCCGGTTTCGGCTGTTCCGGCAACATCGACCCCTCTCGAGGTGGCTCCGGTGGTAGGAACAACGACGGGGCGGGCGGCGACCATCCCAATGGCGGTGGAGGAGGATCCGGCGGTGAGCCGACGGCGCTCAATCCCGTCAACGAACTCGAATGCAAGGACAAGGATCCTTCGCCGGGATGGCAGCCACTGCTGCGTTTGACCAACAACCAGTACGCCAACACGGTGGCGGATCTGTTTGCGGGTGTGACGACGGCTCCCGCGCCATCGCTGCCATCGGAGAATAGAACCGGCGGTTTTGACACGGTAGGTTTAGGCCAAACAGCCTCACTTGCCCTGGTCGAAACGTACCACGATACCGCCAAAACCCTTGCCGCGCAGGCGACAGCAGGAACGGGTCTGACGAAAATTGCACCCTGTGCCGCCGGTCAAGCCGAGGCGACTTGCGCCGACACCTTCATCCGCACGTTTGGTAAGCGCGTTTTTCGACGTCCTCTCGGCCCTGACGAGATCACGCGTCTCAAATCCCTTTATACCGCAGCCCTCGCCAACACCGATCACCGGGGCGCCATCGCGGATACGATGACGGCCATGCTGCTTTCGCCGCAATTTTTGTACCGCATCGAACCTGTCGATGGCGGTGCCGGAACCGTTGCGAAGCTTTCCTCACACCATGTCGCCGCCCGTCTTTCCTATCTGCTCTGGGATACGCTTCCCGACGCGGACCTGTTTGCGGCCGCGGATCGCGGTGCGCTCGACACACCAGAGGGCATTCGGGCCGAGGCCGAACGTCTGTTGCGTGATCCGCGCGCCAAAACATCGGTCGCACGATTTCACAGTCAGTGGTTGTTGATGTCGCGCCTCGACAACCTCATGAAAGACTCTACAGTCGTAAAGGAATGGAATGCCGACACGGCGAAGTCCATGAAAGCAGGCCTCGAACGTTTCATGGACTGGGGCTTCTGGGATGGAGAGGGAACGCTGTCGTCGCTGCTGACCGACCAACGTGCCTTCGTGGATGCGCGTCTCGCCCCGATTTACGATGTTTCTCCTCCGGCTTCGATGGCGCTCGTCGATGTCGGCAATCATCCGCGTGCTGGATTGTTGACCCAGGCCGGTATGCTGTCGATGTTGGCTTCTCCTCGCGCGGATTCACCGGTGCATCGCGGTGTGTTCGTGCTGAAGACGCTGCTCTGTTCGCCCCCGCCCGAGGCGCCCGCCGGTGTGCCTGCGCTCGAAGAACCGGCCGTGGCTGGTGAAGCGCGCACGACCCGCGAACGTCAGGTAGAGACCCACAACAAGACCGCCTGCATCGGCTGTCACGAAACGATCGACGGCATTGGTTTCGGCTTTGGCAACTACGACACGCTCGGTCGATTCCAGGAGTCGGAAAATGGTGCTGCGATTGACGCCACCGGCGAGTTCATTGGCACCCGCGACATTGACGGTCAATTCGATGGTGTTGTCGAAATGGCGACAAGCCTCGCTCGGAGCACACAGGCTGAACAATGCCTCGCGACCCAGTGGTTCCGCTACGGTTTCGGTCGCGTTGAAACGGATTCCGATGCCTGTGCCCTCAAACCCATCGTGGACACCTTCACGCAGTCGAAGGGCGACATGAAGGGCTTGCTGTTTGCGCTCGTGACGAGCGACGCCTTTCGTTACCGATTGACCACCGCGCCCCAACCTTGAAGGAGTGATTTTATGCAGCTTTCACCCGCCAATCGCAGGGCTCTTATAAAAACCATGGGGCTTGGTGCCACCGCTGGCATGTTCCCCTCGTTGTGGTCGCGGCCTGCACGTGCAGCCGTCGCACCGAAGCGTTTCGTGGTGTTTTATTCGTACCACGGAACCCAGACCGGCTCGTGGCGTCCAAAGTCGGGGAATGAAACGTCGTTCGAGCTCAACGGGCTTATGCAACCCTACGCTGCCTACAAGAACGACCTCATCCTTCTCGACGGTGTCGACAGTGCATCGCACCGCAAGTTTGGTGGCATCGGCAACGCCCACCAACAAGGCCATCTGCAGGCGCTGTCTTCCACCAAGCAGCAGTCGGACAGCCTGGCGGGTGGTATTACAATTGATCAGGCGATCGCCCAGGGGATGAACGCCAAGACGCGCTTTCCGTCGCTCGAACTCGGCCTCAATGATAACGCTGGGTTTCCAGACTACCACTTCATCTCCCATACGGGGGCCGGACAAAAGCTCGCTTCTGAGGCCGATCCCCGCAAGGTTTGGTCGCGTGTGTTCAAGGACTTCATGCCGCAAGGGGGCGGTGTGGTGGATGATTCGGCCCTGCGCCTGAAAGCCCGGCAGAAGGGCATCCTCGATTACGTCAAGAACGAGGTGGATCTGCAAGCCAAGAGGATGTCGACCGAGGATCGCTTGAAGCTCCAGGCACACATGCAGGCGGTTCGCGATCTGGAAGTGCGGCTGGCACTCGACGACACAGCGCCGGACAAGCCAGTGGGCTTATCCTGTGTGACACCCGCAAATCCGAATCCCACCGGCTCGGGCAAGGCCTGGTTCGATAAGGCTGCCGATTTTCAAACACAGCTGATCGCGATGGCGCTCGCGTGTGATCTCACCCGCGTTGCAAGCCTCAACGTTGAGGAACTCTCGGGCAGTGTGTGCGGCATTGGCGATCCCCATTCGCTTGCGCACGACACCTCTCCCGATAACGGTGGACGCCGCGGTGACACGGGCGCCGTGGCGCAAAGCGTGGGCTATCACCTCATCTACAATCAGGTCTTTGGCAAGCTCTTGTCGGCGTTGGCCAACATTCCCGATGTAGATGGCAAGCGCGTGCTCGACAACACGGTGGTGCTATGGGCCGGTGAAATCGCCCTTGGCAGTCATGCCACCGACGATTACCACTGGCTGCTCGCGGGCTCCGCGGGTGGTGCGCTCAAGACGGGACGTTGGTTGAAATTCGATCCGAAGCCGAATCCCTTGTTCAACGGCGCGGGCACGCGACCAACGCACGGCGAACTTTTTGTTTCGATCGCGAACGCCGTGGGCGTTCCAATGACCAAGTTCGGTGCCGCCGAGATCTGTCGCGGACCGATGGAGCGTTTGTAGACTGACCTGCGGTATACTGCCGCAGGGTTCTGGTTGTTGTTTTCCCGGTCGATATCCCCGCATGTCCGAGGTTCCCTCGTGGCGCTGGGTATGGCATTTATGCTGGCGACCTCGACCGTCGCCTTTGCCGAGTTCCCGACTGGCGGGGAGCTGACCTTTGCAACCCCCGGCTGGGCCGGCCACTGGGTCCCCGAACTCGGTCGCGCAAACTGTTTTGCCCAGACCGGGGATGGATTCTTGTGGGTGGGCGGGAGCGACGGGTTGCGGCGATACGATGGCATGCGGGTCGATGTCGTCCCGACCGAAGGAGCGGTCGGAGAAAACGTACGGCGTTTGTGGGTGGACGACGGCGATCGTCTGTGGGTTGCCACGGGTGATGGATCGCTCGAACCGAGCGGTCGCGTGGCGCCCGATCTCGTCGACTGGCGAGGAGCGGGTGCCCGCCTATTGCAACTTCGTGATGGTGTTTTGTCGCCGCCAGCGTTTGCCCACGCACTGCCGAGTCCCTGGGTTTGGGCGATGGTCAAAGCGGGCCCGCTTCGCTGGTTCGGCACCGAGGCCGGCATATTGGAGGTGGACAACGACCAGCATCGGGTCCTCGACTCGAAGCAAGGCCTGCCGCATCCCTTTGTGACCGCGCTTGCGGTGCAATACGGGACGTTGTGGATCGGAACGATGCGGGGCCTCGCGCGGATGCGTGCGGGACGCATCGAAACGGTGGTACCCGAGCTCGCGGTCATTGCGCTTGCGAAAAGCCACGATGGTTCCCTGTTTGTCGCAACTCCGCAGCGTTTCTTTGCGATCGCTGCCGACGGTACCCAGACGGAACTCGCGCGGGTTGCCTCTTGGAATATGTCAGCCGGGGTCGCCATGCGGGGCAATGCCCGGTTTGCTTCGCTGGGACGCCAGATACTTCGCTTCTCCCCGGGCATTTCAACGCTCGAGGATGTGACCGGGCTTGAGCCTTCCGTACGAACCGACACGCAGGTCGACTCCATATTCATCGATCACGAGGACAATCTGTGGGTGGCAGGACTGAATGGTGTCCTGCGAATCCACAAGACTCCGATCGAGATCGTGGCAGGATCTGAACGATCGGCCGTTTTCGGTCTTCTGCGCCGGCAAAACAACGAGCTCTGGCTCTCGACCAGCAAGGGGATTATGGCTTTTTCTGGCAGAAAACGTACGGCGTTTTACCCGGCGGGCGATACGATCGGAACGTGGGCGCCACGCGCGTTGACGGAAACGGCCGACGGTCATTTGTTGCTGGCCGGAATCACGGGTGGGGTGATGGAGTTGGTTGGGACGGAGTGGGTGCGGCGGCCTTTTGGCGGTGCTGCCTTGGCCTGGAGTTCCGACGTCATTTCCGCGACCCGGGACGGTGCGCTTTGGGCTGCCTCCAACAACTCTCCGGATCTGGTGCGCATGGACCTTGCGAACTTTGGCAAGCAGACCGTTCTGAATACGGCGCAGGGACTTTGCGACAGCCGTCACGGACCGATGTTGCTCGCCCGCGACAATACGTTTTGGGCCGGTTCCCATGATGGTGGTTTGTCGCAGTGGAAAGACGGCAAGGGACGCTGTCTGCGAACCGGCGACGGTCTTGCAAGCGATGGCATCGCATCCCTCTTCGAGCTCTCCAGTTCAGACCTTCTTGTCGGAAGCCTAAAGTCTGTTGGGCTTTCCGTGATACGAAATGGTCGAGTGATGGGTGTGCGCGATCAATCGGAATCGCAACGTGATCACGTGTTTGCGATGATCGAGGATGGACGCGGCCAGTTTTGGGTGACGACCAAGCGCGGAGTCAAGACGACCAACGTTTTGAGCCTCCAAAACTGGATTGCAGGCAAGGCAGAACCACCCGTGTGGCAGAGCCTTGGCGTTCCCGACGGACTGCCGGCTTGGGAAAACATGTCGTGGTTCGGACCGAACATCGCACTCGACGCCGATCGAAGGGTCGCAATTCCCACGGTACTTGGTCTTGCGTTGATTGACCCTACGGAAAAGCCGGCGCCGAAGCATGCCAAGGTGGTCATCGATGAGGTTCGCGCGGCCGGTCGCCGGGTGGACACCGGCCGACTTTTGCTCGATCCCGAGCGAGCCGATCTCGAGATCCGTTACACAATGCCGGATCTTTCGTCCGGCAGCGACCTGAGCTTCGAGCATCGACTCGACGGCTTGGATGTTGAGTGGACCACAGCCGGTGCAAGGCGGCAGGTGTATTACGCATCGCTTGCGCCCGGGCACTACCGTTTTCGCGTTCGCGTGCGGAACAAGGCCGGTCAGAAAGTCGGTGGCATGGTCGAGCTTCCCTTCGCGGTTCGACCCTTTTTCTGGCAACGTCCGGAGATCATCGCAGCCACCGTTGCAGGTTTAATCTTGCTACTCGCCCTCGCGTATCGCCAGCGGATCCGGCAGGTGGAGGTCCGATTCGCGGTGATTCAAGAAGAGCGCGGTCGCATTGCGCGTGATCTGCATGACAACCTGGCTCAGGGCCTCACGTCGATAGCGCTGCATCTCGACACGATCACCCTCGCCGAGGCAGTCCCCGAAGCCTTGCGAGAGATCGCCGATCGCGCGCGAATCGTTCTCGCTCGCGTACAAATCGAAGCCCGAACTGCCATCTGGGATCTGCGCGCACAGCGGGTTGGAACGCTTTCGATCGCGGATTCGGTGGAACACGCGGCTCGAAGAGCTGCCGAAGGCGCTTCGGTGGAACTCGTGTTTAGAAAGCAGGGTGCGCAGTCGATCTCGACAGGGCGTGCCGCCGCGCTCGAACACGAGTTGCCCCAGATCGCGCAGGAGGCGGTTACCAATGCGATTCGACACGGCCAACCGACTCGGATCGAGATCCGCCTGAAGCAGGACGATCGCGGTCTGTCGTTGCAAGTCATCGACGATGGCAGGGGCTTTGACCCCCGGACCCGGGAAGCCACGCCGGCTTCCAGTGTCTCGGACGGACATTTCGGCATCGTTGGGATGCGCGAACGCGCGGCGAGAGTCGGTGGCCTACTGGTGATCACGCGCAATCTGGAGCGCGGTATGTGTGTCGAGTTGCGAATTCCGGGTGGTGTTGCCGAGGAAAAGCAGGCATGAACTCAACCGGCGTGCAAAACAAAATTCGGGTTCTCTTGATCGAGGACAACCAGCTCACGCGTCTCGGTATCTCCACGCTACTCGCCTCGCAACCCGATCTGTCCATTGTCGGTGAAGCGGAAGACGGCGGCATTGGCATCTCGCTCTACAAGAAGTTGCAACCCGACGTCGCGCTCGTCGACTTGCGTTTGCCGGTGTTCGATGGCGTGCAGGTCATGAACGCGTTGAAAGAACACGATCCGGCGGCGAGGGTCCTCATCCTGACCCACTGCGACGGCGACGAAAACATCTTCCGCGCGTTGCGTGCAGGGGCGCTCGGCTATTTGACAAAGGACGCACCCGGCGAGCAAATCTTGGCCGGCGTGCGCGCCGTGGCGAATCGGCAGCGTTATGTCCCCAACGAGATTTTGCAGCAGCTTGCAGAACGGACGCTATATGCCCCGTTGACGCCGCGAGAACACCAGATCCTGGAGCACCTCGCCCGCGCCGAAAGCAGCCGGGCCATTGCCGACGCGCTGGGTATTTCCGAGCGCACCGCGACCACCCATGTCGGGAATTTGTTGGGCAAGCTTGGTGCAAAGACGCGTGCCGAGGCCGTTCGCGTTGCCCGCAGTCGCGGCCTGCTTGGCGCCGATCGGTAGCACAAGGGTCACCACCCGCTCAACCGCACTACAGATTCTGCTTGAGTGCTTCGGCTTGTGCGTGGGTGCGCAGGTTTTCCACGATGTCGTTCAGATCGCCGTCGAGTATGGCAGGCAAACCGTGTTTCGTGAGACCAATGCGGTGGTCGGTGAGGCGATCTTGCGGAAAGTTGTAGGTGCGAATCTTCTCCGAGCGATCCCCGCTGCCGATCTGGCTGCGTCGGTGTTCGCGCTCGGCGGAATTCTTCTTCTCAAGTTCAATCTCGTAGAGCTTGGCACGAAGGATCTTCATCGCCATCGCGCGGTTCTTGTGCTGACTTTTTTCTTGCTGGCAGTGGACGATGAGTCCCGAGGGCAGGTGGTGCAATCGCACGGCAGAGTCGGTTGTGTTTACGGACTGACCACCGGGGCCACCCGAACGCATCACGTCGATCTTGAGATCCTTGGCGTCGATCTCGATGTCGACTTCCTCGGCTTCGGGCATGACGGCGACGGTAGCCGTTGAGGTGTGAATTCGTCCCTGTGCTTCGGTTGCGGGAACGCGTTGCACGCGATGAACACCCGACTCGAACTTCAGCTGAGAGAACACGCCCTCGCCCGAGATGTCGGCCACGATTTCCTTCAACCCTCCGGCGGAGGCCGCCGACTGCGAGACGATCTCCACCTTCCAGCGGCGTCGCTCGGCAAAACGTGCGTACATTCGAAACAGATCGGCGGCGAACAGGGCGGCTTCCTCGCCACCGGTTCCGGCCCGAATTTCAAGCAAGATGTTTTTGTTGTCGTTCGGATCGCGGGGCAGCAGCAAGACCTTCATCCGCTCTTCAAGCGTGCTGCGCCTGGGCTCAAGCTCGGCGATATCCATCGCGGCAAGCTCGCGCATTTCTGCGTCCTGCAGCATCAGCTTGGACTCGTCGAGGCGCTTGCCGAGCTCGCGGTATTCGCGCAGGGCACTCACAAGCTCGTCCGTGGCCGCTCGCTCCTTGGTCAGCTCCCGCAGCATCTTCGGCTGGGTAAGCACCTTTTCATCGGTAAGTTGCGCGGAGATCTCGTCGAAACGGTTCTCGATCGCGTCAAGCTTGGATAGAAGAAGGTCGTCGAGCATGTTCGCCGTCTGCGACGTGGATGGTTCGGCAATACCCGTCACGAAGCACGGCCACCGCCGCACTCCGTATCACATCCACCTCGCGGCAGAATCCCTTAAGGGGTCGTGCCACCGGTCGCCGGCTTTTTCGCATATCGCTTGTTGAAGCGATCGATGCGGCCACCGACGTCGAGGAACTTCTGCTTGCCCGTGTAGAACGGATGACAGTTGGCGCAAATATCAACCATGAACGCTCCACGGGTCGTGAAGGTTTCAATCTTGTTGCCACAGGCGCAGGAGATGGTGGAAGCTTTGTATGCGGGATGAATGCCAGATTTCGGCATGGGAACCTCTTTGAGAAAGGGGGACCGTATATAGTCCCAAGGACCTCGGTCGGCAAGGGACAGATTTTAGATGCAATGCGTTGCAGGTTGAATTGTCGCGTACGACCGGGGGAGACGTGGCGTTCCCATGCGGTATAGTGGCGGCACCTGCCTTTCAGAAGCCATTTCGCTCACATGGACCGTCGCCTACCGCTTTATTCCTACCTGAAACCTCTCTTTGAGGGCGCCCGCGTCCTGGAAATTACCAACGGGGACGGCGCCTCAGCCCAACTTCTCGCGCAACTGGGGGCATCGCAGATTGTTTCCGTCGGGGGAGCTGGACGGTCGAGTGGCAAGATTCAGCACCTCGCCTCCTTTTCAGTCGGCGAACTGGAACGACAGGCTCCTTTTGATGTGATCATCCTGGCGCCCGGCGAGCGCTTCTTTTCACCGGCGACCGCTCAGTTGACCTGGCCGCAGCTTGGACGCCTTCTCGCGCCCACGGGTCACGTATGCGCCTCGGTGGCAAGTGCAGATGCCAAGAACCCGGAACGCACTGCGGTTGATTACTACGCGGTGCTGGATGCGCTCGCGCCTCATTTCTCCGTGGTCCGCATGTTTGGCCAGACGGCTTTTGCCGCCCTTGGCATCGCGGAGTTCGATGCGGCCGACGAAGGATTGCGTGTGGAAGCGGGTCTCGTCGACCCGGAGTCTGAAGAGCCCTCGCATTATCTCGTGGTGGCCGGTCAGAGCGAAGGTCCTGCCTTCGGTTACGCCCTCGTCCAGGTCGAGCCGGGTTTGCCAGCGGCCGCATTGGCAGTCGCTGCCCCTCCGGTGACGACCCCTGCGGCGGCGACCGGAGACGTTGCCAAGACCCTCGCCGCCAAAGAGACGGAAATTCGCACGCTTTCACAGAAACTGGTCGAATTTGAGGGCGAATCTGCGAGCGTGACGCGGGTATCGCGTGCCCAGTCTGAGGAAATCGAAGAGCTACGGGCCCGGTTGCGACGTGCGGCCGAGATGCGCAGCGAGCTTGACGAAGAGGTTGCGCGTTTGCGGCGCTCGCTCATCGAAGCCGACGAGTCCGTGATGAATTTGACCCGCCGGACCGCAGACGAGATGTCTGCGCTGGCCGAGCGGATCACCTCGGGATTGCGACCCGATCTGGGCGGCGCGGTCAAAGGGCAGGGCGACGGCCACGTGCTGGCTCGCCGCGAATCTGAATTGTTCGAGCGCGACGAACGCATCGCTGGCCTCGAGATCGAAAAACAGGATTTGATGTGGCGGTTGGACGCTGCCGCCGATGTGATCGAACGCAAACCGACGGTTGTATCGAAGTCGGCCCCGTCGATCGTTTCGGCCTCGGCTTCGACGCAGCACGAGCTGGAAGAACTTCGCCATGCGCTGCAGTTGCGCGATCGGGTGCTTCACGAGTTCCGGGCTGCCGCAAAGGCCCACGCCTCGGACGCGGATCGCCTGCGCATCGAAGTTTCCGAACAGCGCGCGCATATCATCGAAATGGATGATTTGTTGCGGTCAGAAGGCTCGCGTGCGGACGCCGCGACCCAGGAAGCCCAGCTACTGCGGGGACGCCTAAACGAGTCTGAGCAAGCCGACCGAACGCGCCGTTCTCGACTGGCCGAAATCGAAGGTCAGATCTTGCGAATGCGCCATCAAGGTGCGGCGCAAAACAAGCCTCCGATCGTCGTCGACACCACGGCCGTGCAAGCGGCGCAGCGTCGAATCGATGAATTGCAGACACAGCTTTTGACGGCGCAAGATCTGATTCAAGGTCTCGAAGGCGAGCGTGAACAATTGCGGCGGCAATTGCATGCGAATGGGTTGCAGATTTCAGAGAACGATACGCGCCGCCTGCGTGACGCGCTCGCGCAGTCTGAAAACGAGCTGCGGCGATCGCGAGCGGCGGTGTTGCCTTTGCGTGATCAGCTTTCGGATCTGCAGTCCGAGCGCGATGTGCGAATTGAAGCAGAGCTTTCGTTCTTTCGTTCGTTGTCGAATCAAGTGGCCACACTCGAAGAAGGCCTTCGAAACGAACTTGCAAACATTCAGCGGGCAAGCGACGTATTGTGCGAAGCACCGCCGCCCGCGAGCGATGATGGCTCAACCGGCTCACAGGGCGGCAATTCTTGGTGAGTGATTGCTAAGCACGCTTCGTGCAGCGCGTTGCTTACAAGAATTCGAGTTTTTTTTTAAGGACGGTGGGAATAGCGGTTTTCGACTGCTAATCTTGCCTTCGATGGATGCGGCGGACCTTCTCTTGTTCCAGCATCTGGTGCGCAAGGGGGATTGTGATTGTGGCCTGGAAACAGCGGCTTTGATGATCGCTGCTGCGGAATATCCTGCGTTGGATGTTTCCCGATACCTCGCGAAACTCGATTACCTGGGCCGCCGGGCGCGCAAACTTGTTGCGGCGCAAGAAGATCCGGACCTTTTGCCCAAGATTGTTCCAGTGTTGCGTTTGCTTTACCAGGAGCGCGGCTTCCGCGGTAACCTCACCGAGTACTACGATCCGCGGAACAGCTTCCTCAATCAGGTGCTCGACCGTCGCCTCGGTATTCCGATTACGTTGGCGGTGGTTTTGATTGGTGTTTGTCGCCGTGCCGGTGTGGAAGCGCGCGGCGTGTCGTTTCCCGGACACTTTTTGGTGCGTACTGTTGATGTCGATGGCGAGCCGCTATACGTCGACCCATTTGACGGCCGAATCCTCGACGAGGAGTCGCTGCACATGCTGTACGAGCAGGCGACCGGCCAGTCCGAGGAGATTGATCCCGAGTGCCTACAGCCTGCGAGCTGTCGGGCTGTTTTGGCCCGGATGCTGAACAACCTGCGCGCCATTTACGAGGTCACCGGCCAAAGCCGTCGCCTGAAGCGGATTGTGTCCCTAATGGGTGCCCTTGTTCCCAATGAGGAATTGGGCAGCTGGAACGCGATGTCGCACAAGTCGGGCGGCTCGCTTCCGGTTCGGGTCGGGCTGAACTGATTCGTCACACACCTCCGTGGCGTGGGCCTGACGTTCCGATGGCCATCGGCTAGAGTTCCTGACGTCATGGCCCCTCCGATCGATCCCCCGGAACCTGCTGCGTCCACACCTTCCATTTGGACCCCTGATTCGTGGCGGCAGTTTCCGGTTGCGCAGAAAGTCGCGTATCCGGATCCTGCGAGGTTAGAGGACGCGCTCGGTCGCCTGCGCGCCTTACCGCCGCTCGTCACCTCCTGGGAGATCGAGCGTTTGCGCGGCTATCTTTCCGAGGCCGAGGCGGGCAAGCGCTTTTTGCTGCAGGGCGGCGATTGTGCGGAAACACTGTCGGATTGTCGGTCGGATGTCGTTGCCGCCAAACTCAAGATCCTGCTCCAGATGTCCGTGGTGCTGATTCACGGGTGCAAAAAACCAGTGATACGCTTGGGCCGTTTTGCCGGGCAATATGCCAAGCCCCGTTCGAGCCCTGTTGAAAAACGCGGGGACATTGAGTTGCCCAGTTACTACGGCGATCTTGTCAATCGCAGCCCGTTTACGCCCGAGGCCCGCAATCCGGATCCCGAACTCCTGTTGCAGGGCTATTTGCACGCCACCGCCACGTTGAACTTCGTGCGATCGCTTGCGGGTGGTGGTTTTGCTGATTTGCACCATCCAGAATTTTGGGATCTCGAACACCTCGAGCGCTCCGAATTGCCCGAAGGGTTGCGCGAGCAGTACCGACGCATGACCCGGGAGATAGCCGCTGCCATCGACTTCATGGAAGCGCTTGGCGACGCGCCGGTGGACGATCTGTCGCGCGTCGAGTTTTTCGCCAGCCACGAGGGTCTGTCCTTGTACTACGAATCTGCGCAAACCCGAAAGGTGCCGCGACGGCAAGGGTACTACGATCTCACAACCCACCTGCCGTGGATTGGCGAGCGTACGCGCAACCTCGACGGCGCGCACATCGAGTTCTTCAGGGGGATTCGAAATCCCGTGGGCGTCAAGGTCGGACCCAAGGCAACGCCCACCGAGCTTCTCGCACTCATTCGGGCCCTTAATCCCGACAACGAGACGGGTAAGCTCCTCATCATCACCCGCATGGGTGCGGACAACGTGCTTGCGGCGCTTCCACCACTGGTGCAGGCGGTGCGCCGGGCGGATCTGCGCGGGCTGTGGGTTTCGGATCCGATGCACGGCAACGGGCGGGTCCTCGAAAGCGGCATCAAAACGCGGAGCTTCGACGACATCACCGCTGAAATCGAGCGTTCCCACGAGGTTCATGCGCAAAACGGCTCACACCTTGGAGGCGTACATTTCGAGTTGACGGGCGACGACGTGACCGAGTGTATCGGTGGCGGATTGTCCGAAACTGATCTCGATCGCAATTACCAGAGCGCCTGCGATCCACGGTTGAACTACCGTCAGTCGCTTGAGATGGCCTTCCGGCTTTCCAATATTCTGGGTCGCAACGTCTAGCCGCGACGCCGGCGGATCTCATTGATGAGCGCCGTGGTGGAGCCGTCATGCGCGCCGAGCGCGCCGCCCTTGAGCTCGGCCAGGATGGGCTTGGCCAGTTGTTTTCCAAGCTCAACGCCCCACTGATCAAACGAGTTGATGTTCCAGATCGCACCCTGGACGAAGATTTTGTGTTCGTACATCGCGATCAGCATGCCAAGCGTGTGCGGATCGAGCCGTTGGTACAAAATCGAATTGCTCGGTCGGTTTCCCGGGAAAACCTTGTGTGGCAACAGGCTGTCTCGCGCCTCGGCACTGAGTTTTCCGGCCTTGACTTCAATGTCTAGCTCGGCCCGGGCCTCCTGTTCGGTCTTGCCCCACATCAGGGCTTCGGGTTGGGCCAGGAAATTGGCCAACAACTTTTCGTGGTGGTCGCCCTGGCGTTCGTGAGGCTCGACGGCGGCGAGGAAGTCGCAGGGGACAAGCTTCGTTCCCTGGTGAATAAGCTGGTAAAAAGCGTGCTGCCCGTTTGTTCCGGGCTCACCCCAGATGATGGGTCCCGTTTGACAGGTGACCGCGATGCCTTCGCGTGTGACACGTTTACCGTTCGATTCCATGTCGCCCTGTTGCAGGTAGGCGGGCATACGGTGCAGGTACTGGTCGTAGGGCAAGAGTGCATGGCTTTCGGCACCCCAGAAGTTGTTGTACCAAATACCAAGCAAGGCGAGGGTGAGAGGGATGTTCTGTTCAGGCTCCGCCAGTCGAAAGTGTTCGTCCATGGCGTGTGCACCCGCAAGCAGGGCGCTGAAGTTGTCGAAGCCCACCGACAGCGCGATGGGCAGACCAATCGACGACCACAGCGAATACCGGCCGCCGACCCAGTCCCAGAACTCGAACATATTTTTCGGCGCGATGCCGAACGCGGCGACTTCTCTTTGCGCAGTCGAAATCGCCACGAAATGTTTGGCAACGTGGGCCTTGTCGCGCGCGCGCCCCAGAAACCATTCGCGCGCCGATTCGGCATTCGTCATGGTTTCCTGTGTGGTGAACGTCTTTGAGGCCACGATGAACAACGTGGTCTCGGGGTCGGCATCGCGGAGGGTTTCAAGGAGGTGGCTGCCATCCACGTTGGAAACGAAGCGCAGCGCCGGATCCCGTTTGCTGTACGGCTTGAGTGCCTCGGTCACCATGACGGGCCCCAGATCCGAGCCACCGATTCCGATGTTGACCACCGTTCGAATCGCCTTGCCGGTGTATCCGCGCCATTTCCCGTCGCGGATCTCGCTGCAGAAGGCTTGCATGTGTCGCAGTGCCGCCTCCACATCGGGCATGACGTCGCGCCCGTCGACTGCGATCGGGCGTTGCGACCGGTTGCGCAAAGCCACGTGCAGCACCGCTCGGTTTTCCGTGTTGTTGATGCGCTCCCCCGCAAACATGCGATCGCGGTGTGCGGCGACACCGGTCACCTTCGCAAGTTCGTAAAGCAATCCCATCGTGTCCGGTGTGACCCGGTTTTTAGAGTAATCGACGAGCAACTCCCCGAAGCGAATCGAGAAGCGTTCAAAGCGACCTGCGTCTTCGGCAAAGAGTTTGCGCATCGGCACGCCGGCAAGACCAAGGCGGTGATCCTGAAGTCGCTTCCAGGCGTCGGTCTCGGTGACGGGTATGGCTGGTTTGGGGGTGACTTTGCTGTCAGAGGGGTTCATGTCGGTTCCTTTAAAACGCCTGGAACGTTAGCACCAAACTGGACTGAATAGAGGTACACACGTCACAATGGGAAACGTGCCCAACCCCCACAATTTTCTCACCAGTCTCGCGCTGGTGTTGTGCGTGGCCGCCGTTACGACGGTGCTGTTTGCGCGCCTACGCCAGCCGGTGGTGCTGGGGTACATCGTTGCCGGCCTCGTCGTAGGTCCGCATTTTTCATTTCCGCAGATCGTCGACGAGGAGACCATCAAGACCCTGTCAGAGCTCGGGGTCATTCTCGTTATGTTTTCGCTCGGCCTTGAGTTCTCGCTGCGCCGTTTGTTGCAGACAGGAATGGGCGCCGCGTTGATTGCGATGCTTGAGGTCAGTGTGATGTTGTGGCTGGGCTTTTCGGTCGCTCGCCTGTTCGGGTGGTCGACGACCGACGCCATCTTTGCCGCCGCCGCAGTCTCGATCTCCAGCACCACCATTATTGCCAAGACGTTTGAGGAACAAAAAATCAAAGGTCGGCTGCGCGACATCGTCTTTGGCGTGCTGATATTCGAGGATCTCATCGCGATCCTTCTGCTAACCGCGCTGCCCAATCTGGTGTCGGGCCGCGGGACCGTTTTACAAACGATCGGTACCACGGCCGGGCGCCTCCTCGTGTTTCTGGTCGTGCTGGTGGTTGCCGGCATGTTGGTGGTACCGCGAATCATGCGATTCGTGGTGCGATTGCGTCGCTCCGAAACCTTGCTGGTCGCAAGTGTCGGTTTGTGCTTTGCCGTTGCACTGCTGGTTCAGCATTTTGGTTATTCGGTCGCGCTCGGCGCTTTTCTCGCGGGCTCGCTGGTTGCTGAATCCGGTGCGGCCTTCCGGGTCGAGGCACTCATCAAGCCGGTCCGCGATGTTTTTGCGGCCATCTTTTTCGTGTCGGTGGGCATGTTGGTCGAGCCCCGTTTCGTGCTGGCCAACTGGGGTGCGGTGTTGCTGTTGAGCGCGCTTGTGATAGTCGGCAAGCTGGTCGCGGTCACCGGCGCGTCGTTCTTTGCGGGCAATGGCGTGCGCGATTCGGTTCGTGCTGGCATGAGCCTCGGACAGGTTGGCGAGTTCTCGTACATGCTTGTGGCGACCGGGCTTTCGCTGGGTCGGGTGCAGCCTTTTTTGTTTCCGGTCATCGTGGCCGTCTCCGTCGTGACCACGCTGACGACACCGTTGTTGGTCCGTGGATCGGGTCGTGCGGCCACGCGAGCGCACGAACGTTTGCCCCCAGTATTGCAGACGTTTGTGTCGCTATACGGCTCGTGGGTTGAGCGTTTACAAGCCACCCGCACGCAGCCGAGGACCGCGTTTACTCGCGTGCGCCGGCTGACGATTCTCCTGGCCGTCGATGCGGCTGTTCTCATATCGGTTGTCGTCGCGGTTTCGGCCTTCCGCAGGGGGCTCGCGCAGTGGTTCAGTCGCGCATTGGGGCTCGACCCGTCGCTTGGCCGGCAAGCCGTGATCGCCCTTGGTCTGCTGCTCTGTGCGCCGTTTGCCCTTGGTATTTTTCGGATCGCGCGCGGCCTTGGTCTCGCTCTCGCCGAGCTGGCTTTGCCAAGAGTCGCAGACGGAAAACAGGATCTGGCCGCTGCGCCCCGCCGGGCCTTGATCGTGACCTTGCAGCTTGGGGTACTGGTGGGCGCGGGCGTCCCCATCGTGGCCGCCACACAGCCCTTCTTGCCGCCTTTTCAGGGCGGGTTGTTGTTGTTCGTGGTTTCGATGGCACTCGTCTATACCTTCTGGAAAAGCGCGAACAATCTGCAGGGCCACGTGCGGGCCGGGGCCGAGGTCATCGTCGAGGTTCTTGCCGCCCAGAGCAGCACGGAGCCACACACCGACGAGGCGACGACCGAGGTCGCCGACACTCAGGCTCTCTCCGCGCTCGAGACGACCCTGCCGGGCATCGGCAGGTTGGTCCGAGTACACGTCGGAGAGGGCAGCGTCGCCGTCGGCAAGACGCTGGTCGAGCTGAATCTTCGCGGCCTGACGGGTGCCACGGTGCTTGCGATTTCGCGGGCCAAGGGGGCGGTGGTCAACCCGACCGGTCGGGAACGTCTCGAAGCCTCGGACGTTTTGGCCATATCGGGTACTGCGGAGGCAGTTTCGGCAGCCCGCGCCTTGATCGTGGCCAAAACGTAACACACAAAACCCTCCCGCTCGCCGGGGCGGGGATGGCCGGCCGCATCTGGCTGCAATGGCTCCTTTTTTTGTCCCAGCGACGAAGAACTTTCAGGAAGCCCGGCAAGGGTTATACTGCCGGGTCTCCCAAGGTGTGTGGATGCGAACTCAGAACAACCAGAAATCACGAGCTCCTCGGCATTTTTCTTTCCTGACTGCGGCATGCGCGTTGGCGCTGTCGCCAGCTTGGATATCCGTTGTGCTGGCTCAGGAACCCGCTGCAGCACCTGCCGCCCCAGCCGTGGAGGCAGCGCCCGCCGCCCCAGCCGTGGAGGCAGCACCCGCCGCCGAAGCAGCACCCGCCGCCGAAGCAGCGCCCGCCGCCGCTGAAGC
>Ga0105046_10002160_pt1 | contig 30912 bp, 20 predicted proteins | sample MAT03_FD_78385 | JGI IMG/M metagenome (GOLD analysis project Ga0105046, IMG submission 78385) | Freshwater microbial communities from Lake Fryxell liftoff mats and glacier meltwater in Antarctica - MAT-03 (megahit assembly) | ecosystem: Environmental > Aquatic > Freshwater > Ice > Liftoff...
AACGGTCGGGACGCCTTCGCCACGGTACAGGCACTCACGAAGAAGCTGCTCGTGTACCTCGAGCCGAGGTGCGACACGCATCGGATCGCCTTCACACCCGCCAACGACGAGGCACGCGACGTCTTGGTCGCCAACCAGTACACGAATCGACGCGACCCGCGTCGCCGTCGGCTCTACGAGGTCATCGCCGCCCAGCTTCGTCTGGGGGACGGGTTCGTCGTCCACCACTTCGACGCCGACCGAACCTGGAAGCAACGCGACCCCGACGCGCCGCTCGACGCCAAGCCGATCCAGCGAGACATCCTCGACCACGTGCGAGCCGTACTGCGCCACAACGAGATCGAAGAGACAGACATCGACGCCATGCTGTCCCGGTATGTGCGGCTCGTGCCATATCCCGAGATCGAAGCCTGGCTGTACCAGAATACCGAGCACGCCCTCGCCCGCGCGTGCCACCGACTCCAGTGCGGATGCACCGCGCGCCTCGAGGCGTGGGCCGCCGATCGCGGTCTGCTCGACGAACTCTCCAACCCGCCCGCCGCGCTCCCCTGTGTCGGCAAGCGTCACAACCTCGCGCTCGTGCAGGCCTTCCCGACCGCGGCGGTCTACGCCGCCGGCAAGTCGCTCGCCGCTGCGGTCGACGCCATGTTCGCGTGCGACGCCCTTCTGCACGCGATCGAGCGCACCTACCAACCTCCGACCTCCGAAGCGACCTCGGCGTGAGCCTCTTGCCGCGCCTGCTTCGGCCGCCCATCCTGACCTGCCTCGCGGCCCTCGTGGCTTGCAGTCCGCCCCCCAGCGACATGACCGAAAGTACCGACCTCAGCCCTGTCCGTTCGCCCGCCGAGCCCGCGCCTGCAACGGCGCCTGCGCCCGACCACACCGCGATCTTTGCGACCTCCGACCTGCCCGCCGAGCTGCCGAGCCCGCTGCCGGGCGACCCGCTCGGCGTCACGGTCCACCGCCTGAAGAACGGCCTGACCGTGTTCATCAGCGTCGACCGCGAGCAGCCGCGGGTGCACGCATGGATCGCCGTGCGCGCCGGCAGTCGTCACGACCCGGCCCACTCGACCGGGCTCGCGCACTATCTCGAGCACATGATGTTCAAGGGTTCGCCGCGGCTCGGCACCCTCGACGCCGCCGCCGAGGCCCCGCACCTCGCCAGCACCGCCGCGCTCTACGATCGCCTGCCGCTGGCCGACGCCGCCGCGCGCCCGCAGATCCTCGCCGCGATCGACGAGGCCACCCAGGCCATTGCCACCACCGCCGTACCCAACGAGCTCGATCGCCTCTACGCCGGCCTCGGCATCCTCGACGTCAACGCCTTCACCACCGACGACGCCACCGTCTACCTCGCCGACATGCCGGCCCAGCGCGTCGCCACCTGGGCCCGTATCGAGGCCGAGCGGCTCGCGCAGCCGGTGTTTCGCCTGTTCTATCCCGAGCTCGAGGCCGTCTACGAGGAGAAGAACATCAGCCTCGACACCCCCGAGGACCGCGTCCACGAGGCCCTGCGCCTCGCGCTGTTCCCCGCGCACCCCTACGGCACGCAGACCGTGCTCGGGGACGCCGAGCACCTCAAGAACCCCGCGCTCGCCGAGATGGTCGCCTATCACCGGCGCTGGTACTTGCCCAACAACGCCGCCGTGATCCTCGCCGGCGACCTCGATCCCGCGGCCACGATCGCCGCGCTCGATCTGGCCTTTGCGACATGGTCGCCGGGACAGCTCCCGCCCCCGCCCGCGGGCCGGCTCGACGGCCCTGTCGGTCGCGTCGAGCGCGTGATCACGGCCGAGGGCGAGCAGTCCGTCACGCTCGCGTGGCGCACGGTCCCGATCGGCCACCCCGACGAGCCCGCGCTCGCCGTGCTCGCCGAGCTGGTCGACAACGACGTCAGCGGCCTGCTAAACGTCGGCCTGCTGCTCTCCGGCCTGCTGCCCGACGCCGAGAGCCACGGCGAGCAGTTGGTCGAGGCCGGCTATCACGCGCTCACCGGCGTCGCGCGCGACGACCAGAGCCTCGCCGAGGTCGAGCGCCTGCTGCAAGGCGTCCTCGCCGAGCTCAAGGCCGGTCGCTTCACCGCCGCCGACCTCGAGGCCATCGTGCTCCACCTCGAGATCCGCGAGCAGATGGCCCGCGAGTCGAACGCCGGTCGCGTCGCCTGGATCGCCGACGCCTACCTCGCGCACCGCTCATGGGCCGATCACTTGCGCTTGACCGAGGCCATGCGCAGCGTCACCCGCGAGGACATCCTGCGGGTCGCCGGCACCTACTTCGGCCCCGACCACGTCGTCGCGATCCGCCGCCGCGGCAAGCACGATCCCCCGAAGATGCCCAAGCCCGTGATCACCCCGGTGGCGATCGACCCCGCGCGCACGAGCCCGTTCGCCGCGGCGATCCTCGCCGAGGTCACGGCGGACCCCGAGCCCGTGTGGGTCGCCCGGGGCCGCGACTACACCCGCATCGACACCCCCGCGGGTCGCCTGACCGCCGCGCCGAACGTCCGCAGCCACCTGTTCGCGCTGACCATGCGCTGGGAGCTCGGCAGCCGACAACGCCCGCTGCTCGGCCACGCGCTCGACCTCCTGCAGCAGTCTGGGGCCGGCGTTCTCGACGCCGAGGCCCTGCAGCGCCGGCTCTACCAGCTCGGCACCTCGATCGACACCGACGACGGCGCCGACCACACCAGCATCCACATCACCGGCGTCGACGAGCACCTCGAGGCCAGCCTCGAGCTGCTCGACCTCTGGCTGCGCGCGCCCGCCTTCGACGAAGACACAGTCCGCGACCTGCTCGCCAACACCTTGAGCCTGCGCCGCGACGAGATGGACGAGCCCGAGGCGCTCGCAGAGGCGCTCGCAGAGTTCGCCCGCCGCGGCGCCGAGAGCGACGTGCTCGCGCGTCCCAGCGACCGCCGGCTCAAGCAGGCCCGCGGCATCGACCTCGCGCGCGAGCTTCAGGCCCTGCCCGACCTGTCCCATCAGACACTTTACTTCGGCCCGCGCGGCGCCGCGGCCGTCGCCGCCGCGCTGCGCCCCTGCGCCGGCACCCCGGTTGCGACCCGCCCGCCGCGGCGCCTCCGGACGCTCGACCGTCCGACGATCTACTTCCTGCATCGCGACATGGCGCAGGCGCAGATCGAGGTCGCGCTGGTCCAGCCGCCGCTGCCCCGGTCCGACCGACCCGCGGCGCGTCTGATCAATCAAGTGCTCGGCGGCGACATGAGCGGCCTCGTGTTCCAGGAGATCCGGGAGGCCCGCGGGCTCGCCTATCACGCGATGGGCGTGCTGGCGACGGGTGCCCGCACCGCCGACGCCTGCGCCGTGATCGGTCGCCTCGGCACCCAGGCCGACAAGAGCGGCGAGGCCCTGGGGCTCCTGCTGGGGCTCCTGCGTCACCCCACGCTCGCGGCCGATCGCGTGGCCGCAGCGCGGGTCGCCCTGACTCGCGAGATGGTCGCCACTCGGATCCCGCCGCGACGGATCGCCGACTGGGTCCAGGCCTGGGAGGAACGCGGCGAGCACGAGGACCCACGGCCGTGGGAGCTCGCGCAGTTGCAGTCCCTCGGACCGCCAGAGCTCGCGAGCCTGCTCGCGCGCTTCGCCACGGTGCCCGCGATCATCAGCGTGCTCGGTGATCGCACCAGGCTCGGCCCCGTGCTCGAGCGCTTCGGCACCGTGGTCGAGCTACACGTCCACGACGTGTTCCCCTACGCGGCGCCTGCGGCCGCGCGCGGCTCCAGACCTTGACGCGCGCCGCTGCGCGCGAACATCATGACCGTTCCCATTTGCCGGAGGGTGTCGCCCGTGGCCCATCAAGTCGTCCGTCCGCAGGCCCGCCCGGCCATCCCCCTCGCCTTCGTCGGCATCAGCTTCACCGGTCTCGCCAGCGTCGTCGGCATCGCCTGCAACGACGGCTTCGTCACCGAGCCGACCTGCCCCACCGGAGATTGCGGCTACACCGATGACGGCGTGCTCGACGAGGGCTACCCCCCGACCACCTACAGCGACGAGGGCTACTACTGTCGCTCCGGGGGCTGCAACGACGAGGGCTACCACGACGAGGGTACCCTCGACGAGGGCTACAACGACAGCTCCGACGAGGGCTACAACGACAGCTTCGACGAGGGCTACAACGACAGCTTCGACGAGGGCTACTACCCGACCACCGACTACACCGACAGCACGACCCTCCCCGACACCACCGGGACCCTGAGCACCTCGACGACCGACAGCGACACCGAGACCGACACCGACGCCACCACCGCCACTGGCACCGAGACCGACACCACGAGCACGGGCACCGAGACCGGCACCGACACCGGCACCGACACCGGCACCGACACCGACACCGGCGGCCTCGAGCTGTTCCCGCCCGCTGGCGCGTTCGGGGACGACGTCTTCGGCGTCCAGGAGCAGGACCTGATCGGCACGTGGAGCCTCCAGTGGGCGCCCGACGCCAACACCCCCGACTCCGTGCTCACGATCGACGCCAACGGCGACTTCATCTGGCGGGAGACCAGCGCCGACTGCTCGAGCGACACCCTCGCCACCGGCTTCCTGTGGGTCGAGGCCTCGCAGCTCGTCATGCACATCGAGACCTGGGAGCGACCGCTGCCGTGGGACACCGCCGCGCTCGGCGAGACCTTCCCCGCGCCGTTTCGCCTGCGCATGAACTACGGCCTGCTCGGCCCCAACCTCGGGCTCGCCGGTCCGAGCAACCTCACCACCGACCCTTACACCGGCCGCGCGTACATCCAACTGCAGGCCGAGGGGCAGTTCATCGCCGGTGACTACTACGGCGAGGCCGAGCTGTGGGCGGTGCGCCAGGGCGATCCGCTGGCCAAGGTCATCGTCCGCGAGCGCTTCATGGCCGACCTCGACATCGAGCCCGGCATCAACCCCGAGAGCACTGGCATCGTCCACCACGACCAGATCTTCTGGGGCGCCGACCCGCCGATCCTCGGCCTCGACGAGTTCGAGAGCGGCAACTGGACCTGCTACGGCGGCTGCCCGCAGCCGGCAGGCCAGACCCTCATCAACGGCGGTAACAACTACGCCTACGGCCCCTACGCCGGCTACCAGCGCCTGATGGTCTACGCGACCGGCCGCTCGTTCAAGCGCGACATCGACACCGACTGTCCTTGAGGACAGGTCAGGTCAGGTCACGCCGGCGTCGGGGTCGAGCAGGCGCTCGACCTCGCCTTGCGTGCCGAGCACCCGCCGCGACAGCTCGAAGAACAGCTCGCGCTCGCGGCCGCCGCGTCGGCTCGCGCGCAGCAGCGGCACCAGCGAGTGCAGCGCCCGCACCCGCTCGCCGGTGTCGAGGGTCAGCAGGCGCTCGACCAGCGCGTCGAAGGTCGGTGGCGAGTGCAGCAGCTCGCTGAGCTCCACCCGCCGGCCGACCGGGATCGGCAGGCGCTCGAGCAGGTTGTCGAAGTGAATCGCCTCGTGAAAGTCGAGGTGGCCGTCGAGGTTGACGAACATCGCCGCGAGGCTGACGGTCAGCTCGGCGCGCGCGTGCGCCTGGCGGGTCCACGTCTCACGCCAGCGCGCCACCAGATCGAGGTCGACGCCGGCCTTGCGCGCGATCCTGTCGTGTACCGTCGCCTCGACGTCGGTGCCGACGCCGTCCGCGAGCGCCATCTGCCAGCACCGGCGCAGCAGTTCTTCCGCCTCGCCGTCGGGCAGCGGCCGCAGCTCCCCGAAGCGCTGCTCGAGCTGGTCCTGGTGCGACAGGACCTCCATCCACACCTGCTGGTCCACCGCGCTCAGGGTCGAGCCCACGTAGCGCAGGACCTCGTCCCACTCGCCGATGTCGAGGATCTCATCGGCATGGGCCACCAGCCCGCATCCCACCAGTGTCCATTCCTGCTCGGGCGTGAGTGCCATGAGAACCTCGCGTGGCGTGTAGGGTACCGAAAAACTGCGCCGTCGGGGGCCAGTCACTCCAGCGTGACGACCTCCTCCGCCATCGCCAGCGGCTCGGGTCCGGACATCAGCCACAGGCTCGCTGGCAAGCGCCGCAGCGCCCACAACAGCGCGCCGTCCAGCAGTGGGCCCGCCGCTCCGCCACCTGCGGCGGCCCCAGCGAGACCGCCGACGCCCAGCGGCGACGGCAGCCGGATCCCGAACAGGGCCTCGATCTGGTCGACGAGCGTCGCAGGCGGCGGGTAGTGGCGGACCTCGCCGTGCTTCGGGCCCAGCTTCGCCAGGCCCCGCGCGTGCAAAACCGCCTCCCGGAGCCCCCCGTACGCATCCACCAGGCCGATCTCCTGCGCACGAACTCCGCTCCAGATCCGGCCGCGAGCCAGCCGGTCGACATCCGCCGGGGCCATCGCCCGGGCCCGCGCGACCCGCTGCACGAAGATCTGGTACTGCGCCTCGATGCCGCGCTGGGCCGCCTCGCGCTCCTCTGGCGAGTAGGGCTTGAACCACGAGTACAGCCCCGCGTTGGCGCCGATGCTCAGCTCGTCGACGCCGACGCCGAACATCTTCAGCGTGCCCGAGAGGTCGACCTTGGGCCGGAAGATGCCGATGCTGCCCGTACGCGTCAGCGCGTCGCTGAAGATGTACTGCCCGCCGGTCGCGATGTAGTAGCCACCCGAGGCCGCGACGTTGCCCATCGAGATCACGATCGGCTTGTCGCGCGCAGCCAGCTCGAGCGCCCGCGTGATCGTGTCGGCCGCGGAGACGCTGCCGCCGGGGCTGTCGATGCGCACCACGATCGCCTTGACCAGCCGATCCGCGTGCAACTTCCGGATCTCCGCCGCGAGCGTCTTGCTGCCCGCGAGCTTGCTGCCGACCAGCGGCACCTCGAGGCTGTCGCCGTCGCCGAGCGTGCCCTCGATGTGCAGCACCGCGATCACCGGTCCGGGCCCGTAGGCCTCGGCGTGGGGCGGCCGCTTGCTCGGCGCCTGCAACACGACCTTGCGGCCGAGCCAGGTCGACAGGCGCGCGTCCAGCTCATCCTCCTCTGCCAGCTCGTCGACCACCCCGAGCGCCCGCGCCGGCTCCGGCATGTGCGGCGCCGCGTCGACCCAGTCGCTGACCGTATCGACATCGGTCTTGCGGTCACGCGCGATCAGGCGGACCACGTGATTCCAGGTATCCGTCAACATCAGCCGGCGCTGGCTCGCTGACGGCTCGCTGCTGGTGGTCCGCTCGAACTGCTCGGGCCGCGCCTTGTACTCCGCGACGCGCACGAACTCCGCCTTCGCGCCGAGCTTCGCCAGCAAGTCGGCGAAGAAGAACACCTCGAGCCGGATCCCGACGATGCTCAGCCGCGAGTTCGGGTGGCAGTAGATGCGCTCCGCCGCGCTGGCCAGGAAGTAGTCCTTGAGCCCCCCGCCGCGCAGGTACACCGCCACCTTGCCGCCGCGCGCGCGCAGCCGCAGGATCGCCTCGCGCACCTCCTCGAGCTGCGCCCAGCCGAGCCGCAGCTCCTCGAGGTCGAGCAGCACCACCGGGTCTCGCGTCTCCCCGATGCGCTCGAGCTGCTCCACCAGCCGGAACATGCCCCGGTCGCTGGTGTGCCTGGCCATGTCGATGCGCAGCGCCTCACCTGCCCGTTCGGACAGGCTCGCGTAGCGCTCGCCCGAGACCCGAAGCTTCCCCGCGAATCCCTGCAGCGCCGGCACCCCGCCCGCGCCGCCCCCGAGCGACGGCGCGATCGCCAGGCCGACGTGGGCCAGGTCGAACTCGAGGCCCGTCATCACGCGCAAGCCCTCGCTGGGAGCCACACCGGGCGACGTGGCGCTCCAGTAGCGCTCCGCCTCCGCGAACGCCCGCACGCCCCGGCCGCCGCCCTCGATGCGGACCCGCGGCGACACGTGCGGCATGTGGAAGCGCTGGTCTTGCAGGGTGACCGGCGCGATGCGTGCGCCAACCGCCAGCTCGAGCGCGCGGGTGCCTCGCACGGGTCGCACCGCGATCTCCGGGTCGAGCTCGAAGGGCTGCGCCATCTGCGGGATGAACAGCGCGCCGGCCGGCTGCATCGCGCTGAGCCACGGCCCCGCTTGCGGCGTGTTGATCGCCCGCGCCACCACCCCGAGCGCGACGACCCGATGCGGACGATATCCCACGGCCACGTCGAACTGATTGAGGTCGTCGGCGAAGGTGTTGAGGGTCGACCACAGCCTGCTGTAAGACACACCCAGCGCGAGTCCGGGCGCCCAGCGCATCAGCGGCACCGCCACCGACAGAGACAGCTTGTGGTACGGCATATCGACGCGCTGTCGATCGCCGAGGTCTTGCAGCGGCTCGGCCGCGCTCGCGCCCGGCACCGGTCGCAGGTGCTGATAGCCGACCCCGAGCGCCAGGAAGTTATCGGCGAGCGTGCGTCCGAACAACTTGAGCGACAGCGGGATCGCCACGAACGCCCCCACGCCGGTGCCTCGCCGCTGCGCGCTCGCCCGCGTCCACGAGCCCTCGATCACCCCGCCGATCGCCTGCAAAAATCCCATGTTCGCCGGGTTCGCGACCACCGCCGCCGCGTCCGCCTCGCCCGCCACGTTCGTGCGCGTGCGATCGACGTCCCGCAGCAGCGAGCGGTTCTCGCCCGCGATGTCCCCGGCCTGTAGCGGCCCCGGAGCGGCCTCTGCCGGGCTTGCGACCAAGGCCAGCGCCACACCGATCCAGCCTGCACTTCGGGACATGTCCCGCCACCTTACACCCCGACCCACGCGATCGTCACCCCTTCGCCGCCCTCCTTCGCCAGCCCGGGCCGCAGCTTGCGGACGAACGGGAGCTGCCCGAGGTGCTCGCGCACCGCCTTCTTGAGCGCCCCGGTCCCGTGCCCGTGGATCACCGCCACGACCTCCTGGTCGCGCCGCACCGCCTCGTCGAGCATCTTGTCGACCATGCGCAGCGCGTCCTCGGCACGTTCGCCGCGGACATCGACGCTGTTGTCGATCCCGAGGTCGACCGGCACCGGGTCCGCGCCGAAGTGCCGCGCCGCCTCGTCGCTCTCCTTCTGTTGCTTCTCCCACTGCCGCATCGGCGCCGCGGCTCTCGACTTCACCTTCGTGCGACCGGCCTCCGGCGCCTTGCTGCTGCGCACGTCGGCCATCGCCACCGTCGTGCGCACCGTGCCGAGCTGCACCACCACCCTGTCGCCCTTCACCGACACCACCTCGCCCTCGCTGCCGAGCGCGGGCAGGCTGACCCTGTCGCCCGGACTGAGCTGCACCGGCGGCCGACCCGGCACTGGCGCGGCCGGCTCGCGCTGTCCGGCCAACAGCGCCCGCGCCTCCGCGATCCGACCGTCCAGCTTCTCGGCCACCCCGACGGCCGCCGGCAATTCGCCGGCGCGCAGCGCCTTGCGCAGCGCCTTGCGTTGCTCCGCCAATTCGCCGTGCAGCGCCCGCAGCTCGCCCGCAGCGGCCTCGTAGGCCTTTTGCTTGCGGCTCTTGCTCTGCTGCAGCGCCGCCGCCTCGCGCCGCGCGACATCCTTGTTGCGCTCGGCCAACTGCGCCCGCTCCTGCTCCACCGCGGCCCTCTGCGTCATCAACGCGTCGCGCTCCGACACAACTTGCTGCAGCAGCGCGTCGACTTGCAGCCGCTCGTCGTCGAGCAGCGACGCCGCGTGCTCGAGCACCCGCTCCGGCAGCCCCAGCCGGCGCGCCACCGTCAGCGCGCTCGACGGCCCCGGCACCCCCAGCAGCAGGCGAAACGTCGGCATCAGCCGCTCGAGGTCGAAGCCCACCGACGCGTTCACGAACCGCTGCGGCCACTGGACTGCCAGCAGCTTGAGGCGCTCGTAGTGCGTCGTCGTCACCACCGTCGCGCCGTGCCGCGTCAGGTCGAGCAGGATCGCCTCCGCCAGCGCCGCCCCCTGCTCCGGCTCCGTGCCGACCGCCACTTCATCGAGCAGCACCAGCGTGCCCGCCCCGTCGTCCTCGGCCGACGCCAGCGCCGTACACACGTGCCGCATATGCGCCGAGAACGTGCTCAGGTTGGCCGCGATCGACTGATCGTCGCCGACATCCGTCACGATCCTGCGCACCGACGGCAGCCACGCTGGCCCGCGCGTCGCCAGCCGCAGCCCCGCCTGCGCCATCAGCACCGACAGCCCCAGCGTCTTGAGCGCGACCGTCTTGCCGCCCGCGTTCGGCCCGCTGATCACCAGCGCCGCCCCGACCCGCAGGATGATGTCGTTCGCCACCACATCCACCCCCGCCAGCAGCATCAGCGGGTGCTTCGCGCCCGGCAGCACGAACTGCCCGCGCCTGTCCTCGGGGACATGCTCGCCCAGCACCGGCGCCACCCCCCCGTAGCTCTCCGCCAGCCGCAGCCGTGCGTGGACCGCGTCGATCGCCACCAGCAGCTCCTGGTTCGTGCGCAGCCCCTCGGCCGCGACGTGGACCAGGCGACTGAGCTGCTCCAGCACCTTGCGCTCCTCCGCCGCCGCGTCCATTTGCGCCTCGCGCAGCGCGTTGTTCTCCTCGATCAACGCCTGCGGCTCGACGTACAGCGTCTGCCCCGTCGCGCTCGAGTCGTGGATGATCCCCGACATCGCCCCGCGCCGCGAGAACGCGTCGGCCCGCACCGGCAACACCACCCGACCCTCGCGCTGCGTGTAGAACGTGTCTTGCAGCGCCTCGGCGATGCCCGGCTGCTTCATCAGCCGCTGCGCCACCTTGATCAGTTGCGCCTTGATCTCGCGGACGCGCGAGCGCGCGCGCGCCAGCCCCGGGCTCGCACCGTCGACCACCCCCGGCTCACCGTCGGGCCCCTCGGGTCCCAGGGACCGGGCCAGCGTCGTCGCCAGCTCGCGATGCGGCCGCAACGCGGACACCCGCGCCCCGATCGCCGGCACCCCTGGATCGTCCGCGTAGCCTCGCTCGGCCCGCACCGCCGCGTGCAGGTCAACACAAAGTCCGGCCGCCTGAAGCTGCTGCAGCGCCGCGTACATCTCCGCCGCCGTCAGCGTCAGGTCGCGTCCGGCTCGCTGCGCGACATCGAGGAGATCGCTCGTCCGGCTCAGCGCGTCACCGAGGTTCAACGACCCGCCGGGGGCGCTCGCCCGAATCTCGGAAGTCGGCCGCGAAATGGCGATCGACGCCTGTACCGCGAGCATCGCGGCCAGCCCGTCTTGCTCGCGAAAGCGCAGCGAAACGTCGTCCGCCTCGGCGCTGCGACCCGCGACGCTCGCCGCGTAATCCCTGCCGCTCAGCAGTTGCGCAGCGCCAGCGTCGGCCTGATCGAGCTCCGCCTCGAGACGCGCCAGCGCCATCGGCGTGCGCAGGTGCTCCCCCAGTTGTAGGCACACCAGCGGCCAGCCGAGGTGTTGCAGCGAGGGTTGCAGCGAGGGTTGCAGCGAGGGTTGCAGCGAGGGTTGCAGCGAGGGTTGCAGCGAAACCGGGGCGAGCGTCGGGCGAGGCATGATCAAACCAGAAAAGTCCGGCCAGGCCGGTGAAGATGAAGGCCGGAAGGATGCAGCGAAGGCCGGCCTGTGACCACCACGCCCGGAGTGCTTGCAGCAGCAAGCTCGCGGGCGCGATCTTTTCCATAGGCACGTCTGGCGCAAACGGATAGCGTAAAGCCGCAGATGATGCCCGCCTTGTTCCTGTTCCTGCTGCTGGGTGCGTCTTGGGCGCTGCTCAGCGGGCAGTTTCACAACAATTTCCTCATCGTCGCGGGTGTGCTTTGCATCACCTTCATCGTGTGGATGAGTCGACGCATGGGCCTGCTCGACGACGAGGGCGTGCCGACGCGCTTCTATCCCCGCGCGCTCGCGTACCTGCCGTGGCTCGCCTGGCAGGTGGTGCTCTCGAACTGGGACGTGTTCAAACGGATCTGGGCGAAGGACCTGTCGATCGACCCGCGCATGACATGGATCCCTTACAGCACCCGGCATCCGTTCGTCACGACCACCTACGCCAACTCGATCACCCTGACGCCCGGCACCGTGACCGTCGTCGTCGAGGACAACCGCATGTTGATCCACTGCCTCGCGCAGGACGCCGAGGACGGCCTGCTGGAGGGTGACATGGAGCGTCACTGCAAACGACTGGAGGGCTGACGAATGAGCTGGGTCTACCTCGCCACGGCCATCGCCCTGTTGATCGGCCTGTTTATCATCCTGATCCGCGCGATCATCGGGCCGACCGTCTACGACCGGATCCTCGCCACCAACGCGCTCGGCACCAAGACGATCCTGTTCGTCACGCTGCTCGACTACATCAGCGGGCGCACCGAGTTCATCGACATGGCGATCGTGTACGCGCTGATCTCCTTCATCACCACGATCGCGATCCTCAAGTTCGCCGAAAAAGGCCGCCTGGACTGACCTGACATGCTCTGGAACGAGATCGTCACCACCGTCCTCCTCGGCCTCGGCTGCGTCGTCTCCCTGACCGGCGCGCTCGGCCTCCTGCGCATGCCGGACTTCTACACGCGGCTGCACACCGCGGGGAAGACCGACTCACTCGGCCAGTTCCTGATCCTGCTCGGCCTCGTGTTCGTCACGCCGGACCTGCTCACGCAGATCAAGCTGGTCGGGGTCGCCATGATCCTGATGATCGCCGCCCCGACCGCCACCCACGCGATCACCAAGGCCGCGCACCTCAACGACCTGCGCCCGTGGACCAAGCGCGACCCCGGGGGTGAGCCGTGAACGCCGTCGTCCTCATCGACACCCTCCTGCTGATCCTCGTCACCATCACCGCCGTCGCCATCATCGAGGTCCGCAACCTCTATGCCTCGGTCATGCTGACCAGCGTCTACAGCCTGCTGATGGCCCTCGTGTGGGTCAACATGCACTCGATGGACGTCGCCTTCACCGAGGCCGCCGTCGGCGGCGGCATCTCGACGATCCTGCTGATCGGCACGCTCGTCCACACCGCCCGCGAGGAGCGGCCGATCAAGGCCCGCGTGCACTGGAAGGCGCTCCTCGTGACCGCCGTGACCGGCGCCGCGCTGATCTACGGCACCTTCGACATGCCGCGCTTCGGCGACCCGCACGCGCCGATCCACCACTTCCGCGTCCCGGAGATGATGGCCCAGACCGTCGGCTTCGCGAACGGCACCAAGGGCAAGCAGGCCCCGCCGGAGGGCTTCGACGCCCGCGAATATCGCAGCTTCAACGGCAGGGTCGCCGACATCCCCGACGACCCGACCGACACCGCCTGGCGTGAGACCTCCGTGCTCGCGCAGGACGGCATCATCGTACCGAAGGTGATCGGGCACGCCGCGCACGCCCCTGTGCACGACGACGCCGGCCACCACCCGCACCCCGCCGACGACTTCAACGGCCACGTCCCGAACTCGGTCACCTCGCTGCTCGCGGCCTACCGCGGCTACGACACGATGTTCGAGACCACCGTCATCTTCACCGCCGGCATCTCGCTGATCATGCTGCTACGCCGCCCGCGACGGCAGGGCGAGGCTCAGGTCGGCGCGCCGATGGTCGACCAGGCGGTCCTGCGCGTCGTCACCAAGATGTCGGTCCCCTTCATCCTCCTGTTCGGCCTCTACGTCATCACCCACGGCGAGCTCGGGCCCGGCGGCGGGTTCCAGGGCGGCGTCGTGATCGCCTGCGGGTTCATCCTCTACGCGCTGATCTTCGGGCGCGCCGCGCTCTACCGCGTGCTGCCGCCGCCGGTCATCGACGTGCTGACCGGCCTCGGCGTGCTCCTATACTCCGGCACCGGCGCGGCCTGCCTGCTGCTGGGCGGCCAGTTCCTCGACTACTCGATGCTCAACCGGCTCAGCCCCGGCGACGGCGAGTCGCTCGGCATGACGCTGGTCGAGTACGGCGTCGGCATCACGGTCAGCATGGTCATGCTCAACATCTTCAACCAGCTCGCGGAAGAGCAGCCGACATGACCCACGTCCTGGGCATCTACAACTACTGGATCTACGTCCTGTTGATGATGATCGGGCTGTATGGCGTGATCGCCAAGCCCAACCTGATCAAGCAGGCGATCGCGCTGGGCCTGTTCCAGACCGGCATCTTCCTCTACTACATCTCGATGGCCGTGATCGACGACGGCACCGCGCCGGTGTGGTTCGTCGACCCGCAGGACCCGGGCCAGAAGTTCATGGGCCCGTACGACAACCCGCTGCCGCACGTCCTGATCCTCACCGCGATCGTCGTCAGCGTCAGCGTGCTCGCCGTCGCGCTCGCGCTCATCATCAACATCCGCCGCGCCTACGGCACGATCGAGGCCGACCAGATCGAGGTGATGGACCAGCAAGACCGGCTCGCAGAGTTCCGCGCCGGCGCCACCCTCGACGCCGCCGACGCCGCCGAGCTCGCGGGCGTGGGAGGTCACCATGATTGACGTCCAGGCGCACCTCCCCGTCCTCATCGTCACGATCCCGCTGATCGGCGGCGTCTTGACGATCGCCACTGGCCGCGGCTGGAAGCCGTGGGCGTGGGCCACCTTCCTCACCGGCACCGTGTTCTATCTGACCCTGCGCCTGATGGCGCAGGTGCTCGCCAGCAAGACCGGCGTGGTCAGCTACGAGCTCGGCAACTGGCCGCGGCAGTGGGGCATCGAGTACCGCGTCGACGCGCTCAACGCCTTCATCCTGCTCATCGTCGGCGGCGTCGGCTTCATCACCACGGTCTACGCCAAGCTCTCCGTCGAGAAGGAGATACCGGCCGACCGCCATCACTTCTTCTACGCCGTGTGGGTCCTGGCGCTGTGCGGTCTGCTTGGTATCACGGTCACCGGGGACGCGTTCAATGTCTACGTCCTGCTCGAGATCTCGTCGCTGACCGTCTACGCCCTGATCGCCATGGGCAAGGACCGCCACCGCGGCGCGCTGACGGCGAGCCTGCGCTACCTGATCCTCGGCAGCGTCGGGGCCAGCTTCATCTTGCTGGGCATCGGCTACCTGATGATGATCACCGGCACCCTCAACATGCAGGACATGCATGAGCGCCTGATGAGCGTGCCGGGGATCCAGCAGAGCCGCACCGTGCTGGTCGCGTTCGCGTTCCTGCTCGTGGGCCTGAGCATGAAGATGGCCCTGTTCCCGCTGCACATGTGGTTGCCGCGCGCCTACACCTACGCGCCCTCCGCCGTGTCCGCCTTGCTCGCCGCGACCGCGACCAAGGTCGGCGTCTACATGGCGTTTCGCTTCCTGTTTACGATCTTCGGGGTCGGCTTCAGCTTCGGCATGATGCCGAGCGGCCTGGTGCTGCTCGGCTGCGCGAGCGCGGGCATCATCATCACCGGCATCACCGCGATCCGGCAGACCAACCTCAAGCGCATGCTCGCCTACTCGAGCGTGGGCCAGCTCGGCTACATCGTCCTGGGCTTCGCGCTCGCCAACGTGCACGGCGTCGCCGGCTCGGTCGCCCACATCTTCAACCACGCCGTCATGAAGGGCGGCATGTTTATGGCGCTCGGCGCGATCGTCTACCGCCTCGATCGCTGCGACATCCGCAGCGTGCGTGGCCTCGGCAAGCAGATGCCGCTGACCATGGCCGCCTTCACCGTCGGCGGCCTCGGCCTGATCGGCTTCCCGCTGACCGCTGGCTTCATCAGCAAGTGGTACCTCGTGCAGGGCTGCCTCGAGCGCCCGCACATGTGGCCGCTCGCTGGCGTCGTGCTGCTCGGCTCGCTGCTGGCCGTCGTTTACATCTGGCGCGTCGTCGAGGCGGCGTACTTCCAGCAACCTGACCCTGGGACCCCGCGCGTCGAGGAGGCCCCCCTGCTGATGCTGATCCCCATGTGGGCCCTGATCGGCGCCAGCGTGTTCTTCGGCATCAACGCCACCTTCACCGGCGACATCGCTATGAGAGCCGCCCGTTCGCTGATCGGAGGCGGTCCATGAACGTGATGCTCGACCTGTCTCCGCCGCTGCTGGCGATCTACATCCCGCTGGTCGGCGCGTTCCTCATCGCCCTGTGCGGGCGCTGGCACAACCTGCGCGAGGGCGTCACCTTCGCCACCGCGATCGCCCTGCTCTACACGGTGATCGGCATCGTCCCGAAGGTGCTCGCGCCCAACTTCTGGGCGCTCTACGCCAAGGCTCCGCCGCTGCGGATCGCCGAGGTCGTGCCCGGCGTGTTCCTTGAGCTCAAGGTGGAACCACTGGGCATGCTCTTCGCCCTGATCGCCGGCTCGCTGTGGATCCTCAACTCGCTGTACTCGCTCGGGTACATGCGCGGGAACCAGGAGCACCACCAGACCCGCTTCTACGTGTGCTTCGCCCTCGCGATCTCCAGCGTCATGGGTCTCGCCTTCGCCGGCAACCTGTTTACGCTGTTCGTCTTCTACGAGATGCTGACCCTGACGACCTACCCGCTGGTCGCCCACAAGGGCACCCCGGAGGCGCTGCGCTCGGCCCGGACCTACCTCGGGATCCTCGTCACCACCTCGGTGTGCTTCCTGCTCGCCGGCATCATCGCCACCTACGCGTACACCGGTGAGCTCGCGTTCAAGCAGGGCGGCGTGTTCACCAAGGCGCTCGCCAGCGGGGCCATCAGCGTCCCCGTGCTCGGCACCCTGTTCGTCTTGTACATGTACGGCATCGGCAAGGCCGCGCTGATGCCCATGCATCGCTGGCTGCCCGCCGCCATGGTCGCGCCGACGCCCGTCAGCGCCCTGTTGCACGCCGTGGCGGTCGTCAAGGCCGGCGTGTTCACGGTCGTCAAGGTCATCGTCTACACCTTCGGCCCGCTGACGCTGCTGTCCGCGGACGTCGGCCACTGGCTGATCTACGTGGCCGGCGCGACGATCCTCATCGCCTCGTTTATTGCCCTGTTCCAGGACAACCTCAAGCGCCGCCTCGCCTACTCCACGATCTCGCAGCTCTCGTACATCATCATGGCCGCGGCTCTGCTCTCGCCGCTGTCGATCATGGCCGCGGCCCTGCACATCGCCGCCCACGCATTCGGCAAGATCACCCTATTTTTCGCGGCCGGATCGATCTACACGGCCGCCCACAAGACCGAGATCAGCGAGCTTGACGGCATCGGCCGGCGCATGCCCTTCACCATGGCCTGCTTTACGATCGGTACCCTGTCGATGATCGGCCTGCCGCCGACTGCAGGCTTCGTCAGCAAGTGGTACCTGCTCGGCGCCGCCTGGCAGACCGAGTCGACCTTCGTCGTCGCCGTCATCATCCTCAGCACGCTGCTCAACGCCGGCTACTTCCTGCCGATCGTCTACCGCGCCTGGTTTCGCGCGCCGCCGGTCGCTCGCCGTCACGAGGACCATGGTCACGGCGACGCCGCGGACGGTATGTTCGGCGACGCCGAGGATCACAGCCACGCCCACGGCCACCACGGTGAGCACGGCGAGGCGCCGTGGCCGATGGTGCTCGCGCTGTGCTGCACCGCCGCCGCCACGATCGCATTCTTCTTCTACGCCGACCCGGCGATCGACCTCGCCGTCCAGCTCCGGAAAGGGCTGCTGCCATGAAGCTCGACGACCCGAAGACCATCCGCCTCTTGTGGATCGTGTCGCTCATCGTGCTCGCGCTGCTCGTGATCGCCGACGCCTTCGTCGAGCATCACCCCCACTTCGGCGTCGACGGCGGCTTCGGCTTCCACGCCTGGTATGGCTTCGCCGTGTGCACCGCCATGGTCGTCGCCTCGAAGTTCGTCGTGGGCTTCTTCCTGAAGCGAAGGGACACCTACTACGATGAATGAAGCCTTCGGCCTCCCGCCTCCGGGCGTCATCCTCATCCTCGGCGGCCTGCTGCTGCCGCTGCTGCGCCGCGCAGCCCCGGCCTTCGCGCTGCTGCTGCCGCTGCTGACCCTCGGCGCGATCTGGGCGACCCCCGGCGACCTCAGCGTCACCCTGCCCTTCATGGACCAGTCGCTGACCGTCCTGTCATGGCAGCCAGCGACCCTCGTGTTTAGCACGATCTTCGCGCTGATGGCCTTCGGCGGGGCGCTGTTCGCCCATCCCGTCACTGGGCTGGCCAGCGAACGCGGCCAGCGCTGGCGCGTTGAACTTCCCGCGGCCTTCATCTACGCCGGTAGCGCCATCTGCGTCACCTTCGCTGGCGACATCCTGACGCTCTTCATGTTCTGGGAGCTGATGGCCGTCGGCTCGACCGTGGTCGTGTGGAGCGCCGGCACCGAGGGCTCGGCGAAGGCCGGGCTGCGCTACGCGCTCGTGCACCTGGTCGGCGGCGTCGTGCTCATGGCCGGCATCCTCGCCCACGTGTTCGCGCTGCAATCTCAGGGCGTGCCCGACCCGCTGGCGCTGTCCCACTTCGCGTTCGGCGCGGCCGGCTTCGACGCCCTCTCGTGCGGGCCCAGTGACGTCGCCGCGTGGCTGATCCTGCTCGGTGTGCTGGTCAACGCCGCCGCCCCGCCGCTCGGCTCGTGGCTCGCCGACGCCTACCCCGAGGCCTCCGAGAGCGGCACCGTGTTCCTCTCGGCCTTCACCACCAAGACGGCGGTGTACGTCCTGATGGTGCTGTTCGCGGGCACCGAGCTGCTGATCTACGTCGGCCTCGCCATGGCCGTCTACGGCATCGTCTACGCGATCCTCGAGAACGACATGCGGCGGATCCTCGCCTACTCGATCGTCAATCAGGTCGGGTTCATGGTCTGCGGGATCGGCATCGGCACCGCCATGGCCCTCAACGGCGCCGCCGCCCACGCCTTCGCCCACATCATCTACAAGGCGCTGCTGCTGATGTCCGCCGGCAGCGTCCTGTACATGACCGGCAAGCGCAAGTGCACCGACCTCGGCGGCCTCTACCACTCGATGCCGATCACGATGGTGTGCGGCATCGTCGGCGCGCTGGCGATCTCGTCGTTCCCGCTGACCTCCGGCTTCGTCACCAAGTCGATGATCAACCAGGCCGCCGCGGACGAGCACCTCGCGCTCGCCTGGTTCACGCTGACCGCCGCGTCCGCGGGCGTGTTCCTGCACGCCGGCATCAAGTTCCCGTGGTTCGTGTTCTTCCAGAAGGACTCGGGCCTGCGCCCGCCCGACCCGCCGTGGAACATGCGCGCCGCGATGATCTTCTTCGCCGCGCTGTGCGTGCTGCTCGGGATCCCCGGCGTGTACGCGCCGCTCTACGCGATCCTCCCGTTCCCCGCCGCGATGGGCGAGACCCTCTACGTGCCCTACACCGGCGCCCACGTCATCAGCCAGCTCCAACTGCTGCTGTTCTCGGGCCTCGCGTTCTTCGTGCTGCTCCCGGTCCTCAAGCGCACGCTGACGATCACCCTCGACAGCGACTGGTTCTATCGCACCCTCGCGCCCGCGACCTGGAAGCACCTGCTCGCGCCCGTCATGCGCGCGCTCGGTGAGGTCCGCGACGGCTTCACCAGCGGCCTGCCCGAAGACATCAAGCGCTTCATCTACTCGCCTCCCCAGGAGGGCACGTACTTTCGCGAGTGGGGCCTCGGCGGGGCGATGCTCACGATCACCGGGATCCTGTTCGTGTACCTGGTCCTCGGCTTCGCGCCGTGAAACCACGGCCGGTCGACCCGCCGAGCGCTTGGCATGAAAGCTCGCGCTATCACGCGCGGGCCCGCGCGTGATAGCGCGCTACTTGTGCTCTCCACGGGGAATATCAGGGGCCGCTTCAGCAAGAACCTCAGACGCGAGTACGCCATCTCCTCAATGTCTTCGTGGCACTCCATCCGGGAGCAGGCCGCCCCTCCGAGCTCCATGCGGACGTTGTGAGAGCAGCCGTTCTTTTCCTTCACGCCTCACTCGAAGACCTGCTGCGATCGTCTGAGGAGGTGCGGCTTGACAAGGCCCCCGACATCGCTTTCAAAAGGATGCGGTGGGTGCCTCCGTCGGGTGACAAGGAGGGCAAGGACAAGGTGACGCTCGATGAACTCGCCCAGTATCGCGGTCATACGGTCGAAGAGGTGCTCAGGCGTGCCTTCGAGCGACACCACGAACGATCGAACTACAATAATGAGAAAGACCTCGCGGCCGCCCTCACACGCATGAGCCTCCCCGGTGAGCCCTTCAGAGCCTACTTCTCCGACCTCCAGCTCATGATGGCCCGACGTCACTTGATCGCCCATAGGGCTGAATGCAGAAGAGCTCGAGGTCACACTTTCGGACTTCGGTACGGTCGAGATCGAAGAGGAGCGCGGCCGCTTCATCGCCCATGTCATATCCCCTCGCTTCGAGGGGATGGATGACGGGGAACGACAGTATCAGGTCTGGGAGCAGGTTCGCCAGCGCTTCGGCCTGCAAGCCAGCGTCGACATCGAATTCGTTTTCACGTACAGCCCGAGCGAGTGGGAAGAGAACCTGCGTACCCATTCATCGGTGGGGTGACAACTTAGTAGCGAGGCCGCCCGCTCGGGCGGCGCTCACTTCGCCATGGTCTGCATCTTCGTGTTCGCGAAGGAGTCGCACGCCAGCCGACTTCGGACGCGGTCAGGCGCCGGGATCGGCTTCTCCTTCGCCAGCGTCCTTGCGCTTGACCTCCTCCTCGAAGGCCACGAGCAGCAGCGGCCGCAGGCGGTGCAGGTCCTTCGGGCCGTTGACGAACACTCGGCAGCCCTCTTGAAACAGCTCGACCTCGAAGCCGTGGGCGAGAGGCGCGGCGCGTGCGAGGAGGACCTTGGTGGTGATGGCCTTGCGTCGCTGGCCGAAGTAGAGGCGGAGGAACGACTTGCGTACCGAGCCGGCGTAGATGTTGAAGTAGCCTGCGGTGTCGCGGTACAGGACCGGCGCCATCGCGGCGAGCGGTGAGTCGGCGCAGATCGACTTGACGATCTCGTAGGCCTCGAGCTCCTCGGACGTCGTAACGACGCCCGCCGCTGCCGGCCTGGTGGCGGTCGGGGTCGGCGCTGCGCCCTCGTTCGTGGCCGGTGCGGCGGGTGGAGACACGGGCGCCGCCGCGACCGCGCTGATGAGCGTCGTCGAGGACTGGCCGCTGTCGATCACCTGATCGCGGATCGACCGCGTGGCCATGTCGAGCAGCGAGGTCTGGATCGCCCGGCGGATCGTCGGCACGAACTTCTCGACCAACCTCGCGGTGAGCTTCTTGCCGGACACCAGATCGAGCTCAGACAGCACGAAGCGCGTGAAGCTCTCCGTCGGGTTGCGCAGGATCTCGCCGATAAAGCCCGTGATCTTGTTGATGTAAATGATCTCTTCCACGCGATCGCGGATCGTCGCCGGATCGAAGCGTGCGCGCCCGAAGGACTCCAGCACCTCGACGTCGTTGGCCGAGAAGTCGAAGACGTTGAACTGGAAGAACGGCTGATCGCTGAGGATGTTCGGCTGCTCGAGATCCGTGAAAAACAGATAACGGACGCCGTTGGTAACGATGGCGATCGGCACCGACGGTGTCGCGTTGAAGTACCGCGAGAGCTGTCCACCGTGCGCTCGAGGATCGCAGTCGACCGCCTTGCACTCGATGAAGATCACCGGGTTACCAGCCTTGCGGATCGCATAGTCGACCTTCTCCATCGGACCGCCAGGTCGCTTCTTGGCGAAGTCGGCGACATATTCCGGCTGCAATTCGGTCGGGTCGTGGACGTCGTAGCCGAGCACGCTCAGAAACGGAACGATGAGCGCCTGCTTGGTCGACTCCTCGCCGCGAATATGGGGCTGCCGCCGCCGGACCTGCTCGGAGAGGTGCTGTAGCTGCTCGTAGAGGCTGTTCAAATCGTCATCTCCAACGTGCCAGCCTACGTCCCGGGCGCCGTCCCGGTCAACTTCGTGGCGTTACGGAGCAGCGCCGTCCCTGCGGTTGCAAGGGAGCCCCCTTTACGCCGTTACTCTTTGCTGCACAGTCGCTAACCACTCGACCTGGATTGCAGCTCCTTCGTCGCTGCGACCGCGCGCTCGCGGCGAACCGCGAGCACGTCCCGCTTACTTCCCTGCCGCCTTCTTCTTGGCCTCGGCGAGGGCGGCCTTCGCGGTCTTGTCTTTCGGTCGGATCGCTACGGCGGCGGCGTACGCCTCGACGGCTTCGGTCCAGCGGGCGAGGCCGCCGAGGGCCTGGCCGCGGAGCATCTGCGTGTCGAAGCTCTTCGGGTTGACCTTGACGACCTCCTCCGTCGTCGGCAGGAGCTCGGCCCACGACTGCATGATGCGCAGGATCTTGCCCTCGGTGACGACAGCCTGCGTGAACGGCTCGACGGCGTCCTTGTTGTCGGGTGCGAGCACCAGCAGCTTGCGCAGGTGGACGGCGGCCTCGTGCGCGTGCTTGTCGGCGAGCTCTTGCTTGCCCTCGGCCAGCAGGGTCTCGACGGCCTTGCCGCGCAGGCGACCGATCGCCTCGTTGTCGGGGTCGAGGGTGGCGAGCAGCTCGAGGTACTCGGCGAGGTTGTCGCCCGGCGGCTCGGTGTAGCGACCTGCCCCGAGGGCCAGCTCGGCGCGCGAGACGATCACGGCCGGGTCCTTGGTCGGTGGTGGTGGTGGTGGGAGCGGCTCGGGCTCCGGGATCTCGTCGTCGGCTTGCGCGACGACCTGCTCGCCGGTGGTCTTCTTGGGGTTGTCATCGACCGGACTCTTACCGCCGAAGATCTGCGGATAGAGCAGCACCACGGCCGCGATCGCCACGCCGCCGAGCACCAGCCAGATCCAGGCGTTGGACTTCGGAGGCGGCTCGATCTCGTGGTAGGTCGGGCGCTCGGGCGGGTACGTCACCGCCGACGGCTCGCGGCGGTCGACGGTCGGCGAGCTGCCGGTCAGCGTGCGCACGTCGCTGGTCTGCGCCATGCGGGGGTTCGACGCTTCTCCGGTGACCGGGGCGCGCATCGACGAGCTCGAGGCGCTCTCGGGCGGCGGCGGGATCGGGAGGTCGGCGGGGAGGTCGTCTTCGCTGCGTCCGCCGCCGACGCCCGCGAGCGCGGCCGCGACGGCGTTTTTGACCGGACGCGGCTTGGTGTCGAGCGCACGCAGCAGCTCCACCTCGAGCACGCGCATCGACTTCGGGCGGTCCTCGGGGCGCCGCGCGAGGCAGGCGGCGATGACCTCCGAGAGCCCGTCGGGCGCGTCCGGGGCGATGTCGGCGACCCGCGGCGCGTCGCGTGCACCCTTCTGGATCAGCACGTCGATCGCGTTGCGGCCCTTGAACGGCAGGCGGCCGGTCAGCATCTCGAACAGCACCGAGCCGAGCGCGTAGACATCGGAGGCCGGGTCGGCCTCGGCGCCCGCGGCCTGCTCCGGGGCCATGTAGTCGGGCGATCCGACGATGAGCTCCTGCGTCGAGCTGGTCATCGACGGCTCGTTGTCGACATGCGAGCAGATGCCGAAGTCGACGACCTTGACGAAGTCGAGGTCGCCGTCGTGGGCGACGAGCACGATGTTGCTGGGCTTGAAGTCGCGGTGAATGATCCCCGACTCGTGGGCCGTGCCGAGCGCGCGCGAGACCTGGCAGGCGACGTGTACTGCACGTCCCGCGGAGATCCGGCCCTCCTCCTGGATCACCGTCGCTAGGCTCTGGCCATCGAGCAGCTCGGTGACCGCGTAGACGCTGCCGTCGTCGAGCTTGCCGATGTCGAACACCTGGGCGATGTTCGGGTGCTTGAGCTCCTGCGCCGCCTGGGCGTCGCGGATGAAGCGGGCCATCACATCGGGCTCACGCGCGTAGATCTCCGGCAACACACGCAGCGCACACGGCACCCCCTTCTCGGTGTCACGGGCCCGATACAGCGCGCCCATCCCGTCGAAGGCTTGCAGGTCCTCGACGCGGTAGCGTCCAGCGACCACCGTGCCCCAGCGTTGCTCCGCGTCCACGCGTGATGCCGCGGCCGACCGCGCTGCGCCGCCGCTGAGAGTCCCTCTGTCCTCGTTGTCCGCCATCCTGCTCTCGCTTGCTGCCCCTCGGCCCCGGCGTGGGATGTCCGTCGAGTCCGCGAGGCTGATGGCATCCTGCCCTCGGCCCTGCTCGCGGACTCTCGAAAATCTTCGCGAACGTAGCTCGCGTAGTCCTGAGTCTCAAATTTGTGGTCCTGCGCGAAGATGTCGCGCATGAACTCGCCGACCCGGTCGGTGTCGCAGGCGGGGTAATTTCGCGCCTGGACCTCCGCCAAGGCCGCGCGAAAGCGGTCTGCGCTGGGATAGCGGTGCTCACGCTCGACCGTCAGGGCCCGCAGCACGACCGCGTCGAGCCCGTCGGGGATGCCTGGCACGAGCTCCGACGGCGCCTGGATCTGGGGCGCGCGGGCGGCGGCGAGGGCCGCACTGGGACCGAGGGGGCTCGGCGAGAGCATTTGGCGGCCCGTGAGTAATTCCCGGAGCACGGTCCCCGCGGCGTAGATATCGCTGCGCAGATCGACGGCGTGGCCCCGTGCTTGCTCGGGCGAGCGGCAGTTGTAGCGACCGAACACGCGGCCGGGGTCGCCGGGGATCTGTTCCGCCTCTTCGTGCACGCTCAGGGCGCGTTGTACACGATGTCGACGCGGCGGACGATCGCAGCGGCGCCGTCGGGCCGCGGCGGCACCTCGATCTCCTGGCGCTGCGTGCCCGAGTCGGGCGCGCGAATGATCAGCGCGTAACGACCGGGCGCGACGTCCTCGGCGCGGACCGTGCCCTCCGCGTCCGTCTTCGCGCCAGCGAAGGGTCCACCGTCGATGCTCGCGCCGACGACGGGCTCGCCGTCGTTGCCGCGCACCTCGACCACCAGCGCCGGGCCGCCCGCAGGCCGGTCGCCGATCAACGCGACGTGTTCCCCGGCCTCCGCGCTCGCGCTCGCCAGTTCGACGCCGTCCTGCAGCGCCCGCAGATCGTAGAGGCCCTCGCCGAGCTCCGGGAGGGTGAACTCGCCGCCAGTGACGATCGCTTGGTGAACCTCGTGGGCCCGCGCCCGTGAGCGTGCCAGCACCCGCGCCCGCGGATAGGCCCGACCCTCCGCGTCCTGCAGCGTGCCGATCATCGGCTCGAGCGGCGGCAGCAGTGTGACCTGCCAGTCCTCATCGCCGAGCTCCACCGGCTTCTCGACGCTGCGAAAGCCGGGCGCGCGCGCGACCAGGATCAGGGCGTTGTACGCGGGCACCTCGACGACGTCGCCGGCTTCGCAGCGCCCGCTCGCCTCGCCGCAGGGATCGCAAGGCGGGCGCTCGACGCGGGCGAAGTTGAACACGCCCTCCGCGTCGCTGGTCGTCGTGCGCGCGGTGAACGGGGGCAGGGCCGTCGGGTCGTCGTCGCGTCCGCGGCGGACCATCACCCGCGCACCGGCGACCGGGTTGCCCTGGGGATCGACGACCGTGCCAGTGATCCGCGCCAGCGGCCTTGCGACCACCGTCTGCTCGGGCTTGTTGACCTCGAAGACCCACGGCTCGCGGGGCAGCAGGTTGGTGTGGCGAAATTCGGCGCAGATCGTGCCATGACAGCCTGGCCCGACGAACTCGCCCTCGACCCCGACCTCGAGCGCGCCACCGTCGATCGGGTAGGCCTGCTCCGCCCCGGGGCGCAGGCAGTGCAGGATGACGCGCCCCTCGCTGACCGGGAGGTTGTCGCTGTCGACGATCCGCCCGTGGACCTTCCCGGCCCCGCTGCGGTCCGAGTCGGCGCGGCCGATCCCATAACCTCCGGGGCCCGGGGACGGACCGCCGGCCACGGCCGGCCGACGGCCGCGCTTGCCGGCGCCGGTCTTGCCGGCCACGCCGGCCTTGGTCCACCACAGCCACAGCGCCACCGCCATCACGGCCAGCGCCAGGCCCACCAGCCACCGTCGTCTCACCGTCGTCCCACCGTTTCGCTGCCGCCTGCCAACTGCTACCGCTTGCCGGTAATAATGGTTCGTTCACGCGAGCAGCGGCTGCATGATCGCCAGCGCCGCGACCTCGGCGTCTTTGAGGACCTGGTCGATGAGCGCGTCAATATCGGCCTGGGCCGCCGCCAACTGGTCACGGGCCAGGTTACCGGCGCTGCGGGCCAGAGCGTAGACCTTGAGCTTGGGCTCCGTACCGCTGGGGCGCAGGACCAGTCGACAGCCCCTTCCGTCGCCCTCGAGCTCGAAGCTCAGCACATCGCCTGGGAGGTCCCGGGTGGCCGAGCCGGTGTTTCGTAGCTGCATGCGGTCGTCGACGCGGACCACCGTCAGGCCGGCGAAGCTCTTCGGAGGTGTCGTCCGCCAGGTCTGCATGACGGCCGTGATGGCGCGCCGGCCAGCGAGTCCAGTCGCCACCAAATTCGCAGTCTTCTCACGATGATAGCCGTGACGACACCAAATCTTCTCGAGGTTATCGAAGAGCGTGTGTCCCTCGGCGTGGGCGATCGCGGCGCACTCTGCCAGCAGCAGGGCAGCGATGGCGCCGTCCTTGTCGCGGATGTCATCGCCGCGGACGAAGCCATGGCTCTCCTCGCACCCAAAAACCAAAGTCTTCTCGGGCTGTTCGCCCATCATACCCGCGTGATGCTTGAAACCTACGAGCAGGTCGTCGACGACCTCGACCCCGTGGGCCCGTGCGAGGGTCGCGATCAGCGGCGAGGTCACCAGCGTCGTCAGCACCCAGCCGTTGGGCGGGAGGCGACCGGCCATGTTGTCGAGCACGTGGTCGAGCATCAGCGCGCCCAGACGGTTGCCGTCGATCGCCACGAAGCTGCCATCGCGGCCGCGGGCGCACGCGCCCAGGCGGTCGGCGTCCGGGTCGGTGGCCAGCACCAGGTCAGCGCCTTCGGCCTCGGCCAGCTCGACGGCCATGGCCATCGACACCGGCAACTCCGGGTTGGCCGAGGCGACCGTCGAGAATCGGCCGCCATCGGCATCACACTGCGCGGCCACCAAGTGCACGACCAGCCCGCGCGCCTTCAAGACCACGGCCGCGCTGGTGTGGCCGACCCCATGCAGCGGGGTGAACACCAGCGAGAAGCCGCGGGCGTCGAGTGATCCCGGTACGACCCCCTGGGCCAGCACATAGTCGTGATACGGCTTGTCGGCCTCGACCTCGACCTGCTCGGGCCCGATGACGTGGATCTGAGTCCGCTGCTCATCGGTCAAGGTCGGTAGCCGCGAGACCCCGAGGATCGCCCGCATCAAAGCCGCGTCGCGGGCGCCGAGCACCTGCGCCCCGTCGGGCCCGTAGATCTTGATCCCATTGTCCTCCGGCGGGTTGTGACTGGCGCTGACCACGATCCCCGCGCCGCAGCCCATGCGCCGGACCAGAAAGGACAGCTCGGGCGTCGACCTCGGCGCATCGAGGAGGACCACCGTGAGCCCGCCGGCCGCGCACTGCTCCGCCGCGGCGTAGGCGAACTGGCGCGAGTGCATCCGCGTGTCGTAGACGATCGCCACCTGCGGCGTGTCGCCCGCGGCCTTTAATGCCTCGACCACGCCCTGGGCCGTCTCGCGCACGACCACCGGGTTCATCCGGTTGGGCCCAGGTCCGACGCGCCCACGCCGGCCCCCCGTGCCGATCGGCAACACCTGTGAAAAGGCGTCCAGGAGCTCCGCGCGGGCCGCTGCGGACCCGGCCTCGACCTCGGCGAGCAAGCCGTTGAGCGACGGTCGCTCACTCGCGTAATGAGGATCGTCGAGCCATCGGCGAACCGCACGCTCAGTGTCGGCCGGGAGACCCAGTTCGAGGAGGCTGTGTTGAGATGTCTCGGTCACGGGCGAAATCCTACCCCAAACTGCCAGGAACTTGCTGCGCGGTGAAATCATCTCCTCGCGGGCTCCGTTCCATGGAACACTCAAGTGCTTCCGGTTGTCTGTCCGGCACTTGAGTCAATCGAGTCGAGAAGGCGGGTCCCTCGTGCACGACGATCATCGCAATATCACTAATAGTGCTGCGCACGACCGTGCGCCGCGGCCTCTCCTCCAGCGTCTCCGGCCGTTCCTGCGCCGCGACCTGCGACCCCGCTGCCTCTCGGCCGTGGTCGCCGCCACCCTCCTCAGCGGTCTGACCTGGCTGGGCACCTCCGCGTTGACGCGGATGGACAGCCCGGCCGCGCAGGACGTGCGCGTCGGCCTCGGCATGGAAGAGCGCTACGAGGTCTGCGACGGCCCCGGCGCGCCGCTGTGCAACTACGATGACCGCGAGCAGAAGGACGTCGACCGCGACTTCGCGGCCCAGCAGCGCTTCCGCGTCGCGGTCCTGCACGAGCTGCAGACCCGCGTCGGCCAGGCGCTCGCCAACCTACAAGCCGCCGAGACCATCCTCAAGACCGAGGCCGTCGACCTCGAGGGCGACCTCCTCGGCGGCCGCAAGGACCTCTCGGACCTCCTGCTGACCACCGTCGATCTGCGTCCGCTGACGACCCGCGACGAGGACCTCCAGCGCACCTCGAGCCTGCAGATCGCCGCCTCCACCTTCGACATCGCCAACGGAAAGATCGGCGGGGCCCAGAGCGCCCTGCTGCGTGAGATCGACGTCCAGCGCCGCCAACTGCTCGGCCACGGCGCCCGCATCGATCGCCTCACCCGTCGCGACAGCGGCTTCGAGATCGACAAGGCCGGCACCGACCGCCAGGCCCTGTGGGCCGACCTCTTCAACGGCGACCCCTACGGCGCCGGCGGTGAGCTGGCGACCTGGGTGCTCGGCTCGGGCAACGTGCCGACCGTCTCGCAGAGCCTCGCCGGCCTCGCCCAGATCAACAGCAAGGCGCTCGCCGACGCGGTGTTCAACCGCGACGCCCAGGTCTGGCAAAACGGTTTGGTCGACCCGATCGCCGAGTTCACCGCGATCGCCAAGCCGTCCGTCCGCTACCACTCGCCGGTCAAGGACACCGAGCGCTGGCAGTTGCTCGGCTCGCTGCTCCTCGGCTTCGCCTCACTGATGTTGATCCTCATCGGGCCGGTCATCACCGCGACCCACACCGCCCGCGAGCGCGAGGCCGGCACCCTGCCCGTCCTGCGCATGACCGGCCTGTCCGCGGGTGACCTCGCCCTGGCGATGACCCTCGGGCCCAATGTGTTCGCCATGCTGTCCGGCGGCATCCTGCTGCTCATCAGCACCGTGATCCTCGGCCTCACTGCGGGCCCCTGCGCGCTGCTCCTGCCGCTCGCCCTGATCTCCGTGCTGTCCGCGGCGACCCACCTCACCGCGATCGGCATCGGCGACGCCCTCGGTCATCGCGTCAATGCGCTGCTCGTGGGTGCCCTGGTCGCCCTCGGCATCGCCGGCACCGGCGTCGTCGGCGGGACCCTGGTCGGCGCCAACATGGCGAGCGCCGGCCTGCTGCTCGGGCCGCTCCCGGCCGTGTTCGGCAGCGTGCTCGGCCTGTCCGGCTTGCCCGGCAGCGCCGACCTCGCGATCGCCGCCGACCCCGAGCTCGGCCCGACCATGCTGGGCTACGCGATCCTCACCCAGTTGATGATCGCCGGCATCTGCCTCCTGAGCTGGCGCCGCCGCGTCGAGCAGGCCTGGGCCCCGCTGTTCCGCCCGACCGAGGGCATCGCCCTCGCGGTCGCCAGCATCGGCTGCTCCGCCCTCACCATGGTCGACCTCTCGGCCCGCATCAACACCCAGAGCTTCGACAGCCTCAACCTCGTCACCTTCCTCGCCAGCGCCTTCCTCCTGCCGCTGCTCGGCTGGTTGCTGGTCGCTAGCCTGCGCCGCCCCGCCCGCGCCCACGCCGTGCCCAGCCACGTCGAGGCCCGCAGCGCCTTCCTGCGGTTCCAGGGTGTGCTCGCCCTGACCATGCTGGTCGTCGGCATGGCCTACGCCAACGTCATGGTCCGCAGCGGCCTGAGCGGCGAGCAGTCCGAGGTCATGTGGGCCACGCTCGCCCAGGTCGTCTTGATCGCCGAGACCGCGGTCGCCGGCCTGCTGCTCAGCTCGCGTCGTCGTGACGGCAAGCTCGGCGTCAGCATGGCGACCGGCGCCCTGCTGGTCGTCCAGATCGCCTTCGCCGTGCTGGTCTACCGCCTCGAGGTCGACCACGTCGCCCTGACCCACACCGCCGGCACGCCCTTCCTGTTCGGCATGGGCGCCTCCCCGTACTGGATCGCCCTGATGATCATCGTGTGGGGCGCCGGCTTCGGCCTCATCCTGACCGCGCTGCTCCGTGAGCGCGACCGGGCCCGCGCCGCCACTGCGGCCGAGACCGACGAGCCCAGCGAAGAGGACGGCGAGGCCATCGACGGCCGCGGCCGCTACCTCCACTGACAGCGCGCGGGCTCGTTCCCGCTTGCAATCCCGGGCAGGGGCAGGGTACGACACCCGGCCGCCTGCCCGGACCCATTTAAGGTTTCCAATGCCCTGGTTCTACGAGCCCTATCACGACATCTCCGCCGTCGGCATCCACGTCACGGAGCTGCTGCACCACGAGCAGAGCGCGTTCCAGGACATCAAGGTCTACGAGACCGTCGGTCACGGCCGCCTGCTGCTGCTCGACGACATGGTCATGCTCACCGAGCTCGACGAGTTCGTCTACCACGACCTCATCACCCACGTGCCCCTGTGCATCCACCGCGACCCGAAACAGGTGCTGGTGGTCGGTGGCGGCGACGGCGGGACCATTCGCGAGGTCCTCAAGCACCCCGGAGTCGAGCGCGTGGTCCTCTGCGAGATCGACGAGCGGGTCACCCGCGTCTGCCAGCGCTGGATCCCCTCGGTCGCCGGTGAGCTCGAGGACCCGCGCGTCGAGCTCGTGTTCGCCGACGCCGTCGAGTACGTGCGCAGCCACGTCGACAGCTTCGACGCCGTGCTGGTCGACTCCTCGGAGCCGATCGGGCCGGCTGCCGGCCTGTTCGAGGGCAGCTTCTTCGCCGACCTGCGCAAGGCGCTGCGGCCCGGCGGCATCGTCAGCGCCCAGACCGAGTCCCCGTTTTACGCGGCCGACACCGTTCGTGGCGTCTACAACGAGATCCGCGGGGTCTTCCGCCAGGTCCACGGCTACATCGGCAGCATCCCGACCTACCCGAGCGGCTGCTGGACCTTCGCGCTCGCCAGCGACGACCGCGGCCCCGCGGACGTGGACCTGACCCGCGCCGCCGCCCTCCAGTGCAAGTACTTCAACGCCGGCATCGCCCGCGGCGCCTTCGCCCTGCCGGAGTTCGTCCGCCGCCTGATCGACCCGGCCTGATCCCACGCAGGCCGCGGGCAAGGTCACGCGGC